>DHCFJ07801__coassemble_1553_pt1 | contig 110471 bp, 96 predicted proteins | sample DHCFJ07801__metabat2_low_PE_008 | metagenome-assembled genome bin DHCFJ07801
CGACGCCATCCACGGCGTCCTCGGTACTGGTGCCGGCGCCTGCATCTGTGTCGGCGCCACCGCCGCCGGGATCCGTCGCAGGACGCTCAGCCTGCGCCTGCTCCACCAACTCCAACGCCCGGTCGTAGATGGCCAGTGCCTCGAAATACACCCCACTGCCAGCCATCGCCACACCCAGTTGACCCAGGTCGTCCAGCAGATCAGGGGCGTCCTCCCCGCCCAGCTGCGGCGCGGCAACGGGGGTTCCGTCCGGCCCGGTCGCACCGTCCGCCGGAGACGCAGGCGGGACCGGCGGCAGCGCCAGGGCCACGGCGGTGGTGTACTGCGCCACGGCGTACAGCGCCTCATTGGCGGTGGCGTCTAGCTGGGCGATACCGACCATCAGCCCGGTACCGACCTGCGGGACCGCCCGCGGGGCGAAGCGGGTCACCCGACGCAGCGCCCGCAGCCCCAGCGACAGCGCGTGCAGGTCGGGGAACACCCCGCCCATGAGGATGTCCTGCTCGATGATCTCCCGGACGATCCGGCACGATCCCTCCCATTCGCCGGCGATGGCATGGACCCGGTTGGTCAGGATCTCCACCGGGGGCGCACCGGCGTCCTCCGCCTCGTCCTGGGCGTCCTGCCGCAGGCTCAGGACATGGTCGATCTCGACGATCACGGGGTCGGTCGGACGCTCCGGGTCGGCGTCGCTGTCAACGTCGCTGTCGACGTCGCTTTCGGCATCGAGGTCACTGCCGCCGTCACCGTCACCGTCACCGTCCTCATCCTCGAAGGCCGCGATGGCCCGCTCGTAGCGGTTCACCAGCTCCGTCAACAGCACCGCATACTCCCCGTCGCCGCCGGCGTCGCGCAGCTCGATCAGCCGGTCCACCCCGACCGCGACCGCGTCAGCCAGGCCCAGCGTCGAGTAGAGCATCGTGGCCAACAGGCCGTCCTCCGTCCCGAAGTCGGTGACGTCGACCGGACCGGCCACCGGCACCTCAGGTGCGGGGCGTCCGGACAGCTCGCCGGAGAAGTCCGCGACCTCGGCCGGCAACTCCAGCTGGTCGTGGTCGATCCAGCCCGGCAGACGCGGCGGCATCGGTGGGATCGCCGTGAGCACCGGGGAGTTCAACCTGGTCTCCGCGGTGTCCGACAGGGTGTCCACCGACTCGCCCTCCGGCATCACGTGCAGGCCGAGACCGATCGTGGACTCCGAGTCATTGTCATTACGCAGGTCCAGTGCCGCCGCGGCCTCGCGGGCGGTCTGGCCGGTCCACGCCGCCAGCTGCGCGACCGTCGGCGCGCTCCCCGTCGCCGTGCCGGACGCCGCACCCGGCACAGAGCCGGCACCCGCAGCGTCCCACCCGATGCGGGACAGCCAGTGCGACACCACCGGCAGGGACGCGAACGCCGGGCGCACCTCGCCGAAACCCGCCGCCACGCCCGCCTGGTACACCGTGTGCAGCCCGGCGAGCAGGTGGATGTCCCCTTCGGCCTCGCGGCGCTCCAGGCCCAGTACCGGCAGCAGCCGATCGACCAGGCCCAACGCCGTGCGCTCCCGCCCGGTCTGGGCGAGGAACTCCGCGACCTGCAGCATCGCGTCCGACAGCATCGGTTCGCCCGCCGCCCGGTCGGCGACGAAACACGCCCTGGACGCCGTGGTCTCCGGCGGCAGCACCCCGGCCAGCGGAATCAGCGACTCCGCGACGATCACCGTCGGCTGCGACCGGGTCTCCGGCGCCGCCGTCATCTCGTCCACCAGTGCCGCGGCACCCTCCAGGTCACCGCACTGCAACGCCGTCATCGCGCGGACGTCCATGTCCCGCTGGAAGCGGTAGGCATCGTCCCACTCCGGGGCGTCCGGCAACACCGGCGCGTCGAGCATGCCGATCAGCGCCTGCGCGGCGTCGAAACGTCCGGACGCCAGCAGGACGCGGACCCGCAGCTCCGAGATCTCCTCCTCCGGCAGCCCCAGCTGGGCCAACGCCTCGAAGGCCTGCCCGTTGAGCTCCTCCAGGCGTGTGGCGCTGACCGCCGGGGACAATGCGGCGTTGAGGATGACGTCCTGCCAGACCAGCACGAAGACATTCGGTAGTTGACCGCCGTCCAACGCCTGCCCGACAGCACCGCCGACCGCATCCGGGTGGGCGGGGAAACGCACCGGGTCGGTGCGGTGCAGCCGCCACAACCGGGGCAGCAACTCCAGCACCTGAGACAGGCCGTCCCCACGGGCCTCGCGCTCGAACAGGCGCAGCAGGTCGATGCGGTAGGCGAGCTCCTCGGCACCCGCAGAGGCACCCGCAGCAGACTCCGCAGCCACCCCGACACCCCGATGGTCACCAGATTCACCGCCAACTCTCAGCAAATCCGCGAGGTCCTCACACTGACGCAGGTAGACGTCCTCCGCGACCTCGCCGCGCACGCGCCGCCCCCGCAACGACTCCCACCGTCGTGCGACCGAGGTCACATCCTGTGAATCATCCACCCAATCCATAGCCCAACTATGGCATGACTCGGCCACCCCCGGCGGTAGGGTGGTCAATTATGGAACTGAAGACGCACACCCGGACACTCACCGGATGGGGCCGCACCGCACCCACCACGGCCGAGGTTCTCTCCACCCCTGACGTCGATGTCATCGCCGCCGCCGTCGCGCAGGTCGCCGACAGCAACGCCGACAAGCCCGACCACCTCAAGCGCGGCGTCATCGCCCGCGGCATGGGACGCTCCTACGGCGACCCCGCCATGAACGCCGGCGGTCTGGTCATCGACATGCAGGAACTCAAGCAGATCCACTCCATCGACCCGGACACCGCCCTGGTCGACGTGGACGCCGGAGTCACCCTCGACCAGCTGATGAAGGCCGCGCTGCCGTACGGCCTGTGGGTCCCGGTGCTGCCCGGCACCCGCCAGGTCACCATCGGTGGCGCGATCGGCCCCGACATCCACGGCAAGAACCACCACTCCGCCGGCTCCTTCGGTGACCACGTGGTCTCCATGGAGCTGCTCGTCGCCGACGGCCGCATCCTGCACCTGGAGCCGGAAGGTTCCGCGGACGACCCGGACGGCACCCTGTTCTGGGCCACCGTCGGCGGTATGGGCCTGACCGGTGTCATCCTGCGCGCGACGATCCGGATGACCAAGACCGAGACCGCCTACTTCATCGCCGACACCGACCGCACGGACACGTTGGACGAGACGATCGCGATCCACTCCGACGGTTCCGAGGTCAACTACACCTACTCCTCGGCCTGGTTCGACTGCATCTCGCCGGAGCCGAAGCTGGGACGCTCCACCATCTCCCGCGGCTCCCTGGCCACCCTGGACCAGCTCAAGGAGTACGCCCCGGAGCTGGCGAAGGACCCGTTGAAGTTCAACGCCCCGCAACTGATGACCGTGCCGGACATCTTCCCGTCCTTCACGATGAACAAGCTGACCCTGTCGGCCGTCGGCATCGCGTACTACACGATGGGTGCGCCGGCGCGGAACAAGATCAACAACCTGACGCAGTTCTACCAGCCGCTCGACCTGTTCGGTGAGTGGAACCGCGGCTACGGTCCGAAGGGCTTCCTGCAGTACCAGTTCGTGGTGCCGACCGAGGCCGTGGAGCCGTTCAAGGAGATCATCCGCGACATCCAGAAGTCCGGCCACTACTCTGCGCTGAACGTCTTCAAGCTCTTCGGTGAAGGCAACCGGGCGCCGCTGAGCTACCCGATGAAGGGCTGGAACGTGTGCGTCGACTTCCCGATCCGCAAGGGCCTGGGCGCCTTCCTCGACTCGCTGGACAAGCGGGTCATGGAGTTCGGTGGACGTCTCTACCTGGCCAAGGAGTCCCGCACCACCGCGGAGAACTTCCACCAGATGTACCCGGGGCTGGCCGGCTGGCTGGACACCCGCCACGAGATCGACCCGACCGGGGTCTTCGCCTCGGACATGTCCCGCCGCCTCGAGCTGAACTAGCGCACACCCCTTAGGAGATACTCAATGATCAATGCTGTGGGCAAGCCCCAGTCCATCCTGCTGCTCGGCGGTGCGTCCGACATGGGCCTGGCCGTGGTCGAGGAGTTCCTCACCCGTGGTCCGGCGCGGGTCGTCCTGGCCGCTCGTGGCGGCGAGGACCTCTCGCCGGCGATCGAGCGCATGGAGTCCGCCGGTGCGTCCACCGTGGACACCATCGACTTCGACGCCACCGACTTCGACTCCCACGAGGACGTCTTCAACCACATCTGGGCCAAGGGCGACATCGACCTGGCCATCGTGGCTTTCGGTGTGCTCGGCGACAATGAGGAGCAGTGGACCGACCAACAGAAGGCCGTGCTCGCCGCGCAGGTCAACTACACCGGTGCAGTGTCGGTGGGTGTGCTGCTGGCCGACCGGATGAAGCAGCAGGGCCACGGGCAGATCGTGGTGTTCTCCTCGGTCGCCGGCGAGATGGTACGCCGCTCGAACTTCGTCTACGGCTCCACCAAGGCCGGCACCGACGGCTTCTACCGCATGCTCGGTGAGGCACTGCGCGGAACCGGCGTGCGGGTGCTGACCGTGCGCCCCGGCCAGGTGCGCACGAACATGACGCAAGGGTTGGACGACGCGCCCCTGACCGTCGACAAGTCGGACGCGGCGAAGGCCGTCGTCGCAGGTGTCGACGGCAAGAGGGCCGTCATCTGGATCCACCCGCTGTTCCGGTGGATCATGCTGATCCTGAAGAACCTGCCGCAGTTCGTGGTGCGCCGCCTGCCGCTGTAGGTCGCTCCGCGGCCTGCGATCGGCGGCTGGCGGCTGCCCACCATCGCCGCCGGTGCGTCCTACCTGGAATCCATCACACCTCCGCCGTTGCGCTCCTCGTGCGCGCAACGCCCTGACCTGCATGTATCATCAGGTGGGAATCTTCGGAGGTGTGATGTTTTGTGTCTGGGGCGGATCCAGGGGGAGGGCGGGGAAAGCGGGCCGAATCACGACGGATCGAGGGTCCCGCTGGCAGTGGAAGTGCGATTTCGCCATGCTTCGGTCCGGCCGCCTCGCCCCGCATCTGGAAACACCCTTGCGTCATACCCCCTATGGGTATAACGTCGGCAGTGGAAGGTGCTCCACGCGAGCACGGGAAACGCACAATGAACACCGGGCAAGGAGCACTGAAGCATCATGGCAACCAAGAACTACACCGTCGAGGGTATGACCTGCGGACACTGCAAGGCATCGGTCGAGGAAGAGGTCTCCGAGATCGCCGGCGTCACCGGCGTCGAGGTCGACCTGGCCACCGGCAATGTTGCTGTCACCGGCGAATTCACCGACGAGCAGGTCACCGCCGCCGTCGGCGAGGCCGGCTACGCCGTCAAGTAGCCCGCACCATCCAACCCGCACCAACCCGCACCGTCACCAGGACTGGACCGTCATGACACAGACACACCCCGCCGCCGACCTCATCCAGCTGGATCTCGGCGTCACCGGCATGACCTGCACCTCATGCTCGAACCGGGTGGAGCGCAAGCTCAACAAGCTCGACGGCGTGGACGCCACCGTCAACTTCGCCACCGAGTCCGCGTCCGTGTCCTACGACCCGTCCAAGGTCGACACCGGCACGCTGATCAGCACCGTGCAGGGCGCCGGCTACGACGCCTTCGCCATGGCCGCGCAGCAGGACGCACCGGCCCCGACGAGTGCCGGTGACGGCACCGGCAGTGACGGTGGCACCGGTAGCGGCGCCAACGGCGCTGGAAGCGGAGCTGGCGGGGACGCCGCAGCGTCCGGCCAGGCGCAGATCGACGCGGCGCGCGACGCCGAAGCGTCCGACCTGAAACACCGCACCATCATCTCCGCGCTGATCACCGTGCCCGTCGTGCTGGTCAGCATGATCCCCGCCCTGCAGTTCACGAACTGGCAGTGGGCGGTACTGACCGCGGTGACCCCGGTGTACTTCTGGGGCGGCGCGCCGTTCCACAAGGCCACCTGGGCGAACCTGCGCCATGGCGCATTCACCATGGACACGCTGGTCAGCATGGGTACCACCGCGGCGTACCTGTGGAGCCTGTGGGCACTGTTCCTCGGCAATGCCGGACACCCCGGCATGACCATGGAGATGCACCTGCTGCCGTCGCACACCACGATGGACGAGATCTACCTCGAGACCGCCGCGGTGGTCATCACCTTCCTGCTGCTCGGCCGCTGGTTCGAGACCCGCGCGAAGGGGCAGTCCTCGGAGGCGCTCCGCAAGCTGCTGGACATGGGTGCCAAGGACGCCGCGGTGATCCGCGACGGTGCCGAGGTACGCGTCCCGATCAGTCAGCTGCAGGTCGACGACGTTTTCGTCACCCGCCCCGGTGAGAAGATCGCCACCGACGGTGTCGTCACCGAGGGCACCTCCGCGGTGGACGAGTCGATGCTCACCGGCGAGTCCGTGCCGGTCGAGGTGGCGTCCGGCGACAAGGTCACCGGTGCGACGATCAGCACCTCCGGTCGACTGCTGGTGCGCGCCACCCGCGTCGGTTCGGACACCACGCTGTCGCAGATGGCGAAGCTGGTCACCGACGCGCAGTCGAAGAAGGCGCCGGTGCAGCGTCTGGTCGACCGGATCTCCCAGTACTTCGTGCCGATCGTGGTCATCGTGGCCATCGCGACGCTGATCATCCACATGGCGACCGGCAGCGGCGTGGCCCCGGCGTTCACCGCGGCCGTCGCCGTGCTGATCATCGCCTGCCCGTGTGCCCTGGGCCTCGCGACGCCGACCGCGTTGCTGGTCGGCACGGGTCGCGGCGCGCAGCTGGGCCTGCTGATAAAGGGCCCGGAGGTGCTGGAGTCCACCCGGCGCGTGGACACGGTCGTGATGGACAAGACCGGCACGGTGACCTCCGGTGTGATGAGCGTCAGCGACGTCAGTGCAGGTAGCGATACCACCGGTGATGTTCTGGTCCTGGCTGCGGCCGTGGAGTCCGGCTCGGAGCACCCGATCGCGCAGGCGATCGTCCGTGCTGCGCGGGAGGAGCTCGAGAACAGCGCCGAGAACACCGGGCAGGACACCGCGCAGGGCGCTGCCCTCCCGCAGGTCAGCGACTTCACCACCACCGCAGGACGCGGCGTCTCCGGCACGGTCGACGGCCGCACCGTCACCGTCGGACGCCCCGGCGCGGACCTCCCGTCCGGACTGCAGGACGCCTTCGACTCCGCGCAGCAGTCCGGCGGCACGCCCGTCGTCGTCGAGGTCGACGGGTCGCCTGCCGGGGTGATCACCGTACGCGACACGGTGAAGCCGTCCTCGGCCGCAGCCGTCTCCGAGCTCAAGGAACTGGGGCTGACCCCGTGGCTGCTCACCGGCGACAACAAGGGCGCGGCGCGGGCCGTGGCCTCCGAGGTGGGTATCGCCGCCGAGAACGTCATCGCCGGAGTCATGCCGGATGACAAGGTCGCCGAGGTCGAACGACTGCAGGGTGAGGGCCGGCGCGTGGCGATGGTCGGCGACGGGGTCAACGATGCCGCCGCCCTGGCCACCGCCGACCTGGGCCTGGCGATGGGTGCCGGCACTGACGTGGCGATCGAGGCGTCCGACATCACGCTGATGAACGACGACCTGCGCTCTGCCGGCGACGCGATCCAGCTGTCGCGCCGGACGCTGGGCACGATCCGCGGCAACCTGTTCTGGGCCTTCGCCTACAACGTGGCGCTGATCCCGGTCGCGGCAATCGGGCTGCTCAACCCGATGCTCGCCGGGGTGGCGATGGCGTTCTCCTCGGTGTTCGTGGTGTCCAACTCGCTGCGGCTGCGCCGGTTCCACACGGAAAGCGAGTGACTACTCCAGCTCGAACAGCCCCGCGGCACCCATGCCGCCGCCGATGCACATGGTGACCACGACATAGCGGGCACCACGGCGGCGGCCTTCGCGCAGCACGTGACCGACCATGCGCGCCCCACTCATGCCGTAGGGGTGGCCGATGGCGATCGCACCCCCGTTGACGTTGTACTTCTCCGGATCGATGCCCAGGGTGTCGCGGCAGTACACCGCCTGCGAGGCGAAGGCCTCGTTGAGCTCCCACAGGTCGATGTCGTCGACGCTCAGACCGTGCTGCTCCAGCAGCTTCGGGATGGCGAACACCGGGCCGATGCCCATCTCGTCGGGCTCACAGCCTGCGAACGCGATACCGCGGTAGGTCCCCAGCGGTTCCAGGCCACGCCGGGTGGCCTCGTCCTTCTCCATGAGCACCACGGCCGCGGCACCGTCGGAGAGCTGTGAGGCATTGCCCGCCGAGACCGTCGCAGCGTGGGTGTCGGAGTCCGGCAGCACAGCCCTGAGTTTCGCCAATCCCTCGGCGGTGGTGGACGGCCGGTTGCCCTCGTCCAGGGCCAGGGTGACTTCCTGGGAGACCGGCTGCCCATCCTCGCCAGCGACAAGCTTGGTAACGGTGAGGGGGACGATCTCCTCGTCGAAGATGCCGGCATCCTGTGCGGCGGCGGTGCGCCGCTGCGACTCCAGGGCGTAGGCATCCTGGGCCTCACGGGTCACACCGTAACGCTCGGCGACGATCTCCGCCGTCTGCAACATGGGGATGTACACCTCGTGGCCGTTCTCCTTGAGCCACGGGTCGGCCGCCCGGTAGGTGTTCTGGTGCTCGTTCTGCACCAGGGAGATCGACTCCACGCCACCACCGACGGCGACCTTCAGACCATCGGTGATGATCTCCTTGGCGGCGGTGGCGATCGCCATCAGCCCGGAGGCGCACTGGCGGTCGACGGTCATTCCCGGCACGGTCACCGGCAGCCCCGCACGTAGGGCGGCCTGTCGGGCGGTGTTGTAACCGGTGGTGCCCTCCTGCATGGCGCAGCCCAGGATGACTTCCTCGACGTCCGCCGGCTCGACACCGGCGCGCTCGACGGCGGCGGCGATGGCATGGGCGGCCAGTTCCTGGCCCTGGGTGTCGTTGAAGGCACCCCGGTAGGCCTTGCCGATGGGGGTGCGGGCGGTCGAGACGATCACTGCTTCTCGCATGGAGTTTCCTCTTCTGTCGCGTATTCGGTCACTTATTCGGTCGCTTATTCGTCGTACATGGCCACGGACATGGTGGACGTCAGCCCGCCGTCCAGCGGGATGGTCGTCCCGGTGATGTAGGAACTGCCCGGTGCCAGCAGGAACGTGACCAGCGAGGTGATGTCCTCCGGGCGTCCGATGCGTCCCAGGGGGTTCGCGGCGTTGACCTCCTCGCCGCGCTCGTCGAGCACCCACGACATCATCCGGGTCGGGAACGGTCCCGGCGCAATCGCGTTGACCAGGATCGACGGTGCCAGCGTCGCCGCCATCACTTTCGTCAGGTGGTGCACCGCCGCCTTGGACGCCGCATAGGAGTAGTTCTCGTAGTTCGGCACAGCGAGGCCGTCGATCGACCCGATGTTGATGATGCGGGCGGGGTCGAGGCCGGCCGCGGCGCGCGCGTCGAGCAGCGGACGCAGCAGCTGCGCCAGACGGAACGGCGCCTTGACGTTCGCCCCCAGCACCTTGTCCCAGGCCTCCGGCGGGAAGTCGTCGAAGTCCGCACCCCAGGTCGCACCGGCGTTGTTGACCAGGGCGTCCAGCCGGACGGAATGCTCGTCGGTGTACTCGGTGACCCGTTCGAGCAGCTCCTGGCAGCCCTCCTCGGTGGAGATGTCCACAGCGATGGCGCGGACGGATGCGGCGGCACCGTCGGATGCCACGACCTGGTCCGCGATCTCGGCGAGCTCGCGCTCGGCCTCGGCGGCGGCGTCCGGTCGGCGGGTGGTGAGCAGGACGTTCGCCCCGGCACACAGCAGACCCTCGGCCAGCATGCGACCGATGCCACGGGCTCCGCCGGTGATCAGGACGGTGCGTCCGGAAATGTCGAAGGGGTTCATGCCTGCTCCTTTTCTGCTGCGTCCTCTGCGCCGTCCTCTGCACCGGCGAGGGCGCGGACGTAGAGGTCGGTCTGGTCGAAGGCGGAACCCAGGGTGTGGGTGTCGGACATATCGGAGATCCGGTCCCAGTGCGCCGCGATCCCTTCAGCGGTGCAGTCCTCCGCGGCCAACGCGACCGGGGCGGCCTCGCGCATCTGCGAGACGGCGAACACGCCACCGCCGGCGCCGAGGATCACCCCGGTCGGGGCGTCCGGCGACACCAGGAACTCCGCGGCCGGGGCGACGGTGTCGGGGCCCAGACGGGCGGCGGCGTCCTCGGAGATCAGGCCGTCGGTCATCTGCGTGGCCGCGGTCGGGGCCAGCGCATTGACCCGGATGCCCTTGCGCTCACCCTCGATGGCCAGCACATTCATCAGTCCGACCAGCGCAGACTTCGCCGCGCCGTAGTTGGCCTGGCCGAAGTTGCCGTAGATGCCGGACGCCGAGGTGGTCATCAGGATGCGTCCGTACCCCTGCTTCACCATGTACGGCCATGCCGCCTTGGTGCAGTTCACCGAACCGTTGAGGTGGACGTCGATGACCTTGTCGAAGTCGTCGAGATCCATCTTGGCGAAGGACCTGTCGCGCAGGATGCCGGCGTTGTTGATGAGGATGTCGATGCGTCCCCACCTCGCGACGGTGTCCTCGATCATCGTCGTGGCAACCGCCCGGTCGGCGATGTCGGACGTATCGGCCACGGCCTCTCCCCCGGCGGCGATGATCTCCTCGACCACGTCGGCGGCATTGCCCAGGTCATTGACCACGACCTTCACTCCGCGGGCCGCCAACGCCAGGGCATGGGCCCGGCCCAGTCCGCCACCCGCACCGGTCACCACGGCGACCTGGCCGGCGAAACCTACGGTGCCGTCAGTGCCGTCAGCACTTTCATTGTCCTGCATTCTGAGATTCCCTGTCCTTGCTCATCCGACTCATCCGACTCTTCCGGTTCTTCCGGCTCGTCCTATTCCTCGAAACTACATTTTCTGCTCCGGTACTGTCCGGGTTATGAGCACTGCCGAGATCCTCGACGCCCGTGACCTCTCGTTCCTGCTGCACGACTGGCTGCGGGTCGAGGAACTCACCGACCACGCCCCGTTCACCGAGCACTCCCGGGAGACCTTCGACGCGATGCTCGGGGCGTCCCGCGAGATTGCCGTGGACCTGTTCCGGCCACATATGCGGGCTGCTGACCTGGATGAACCGACCTTCGACGGGCAGCGGGTGACCACCCACGAGGCGGTGCGTCCTGCCCTCGACGCCTTCTCCGCCTCCGGGCTGCTCGCGGCGACCTTCGACGAGACCTACGGCGGGGTGAACCTGCCGCTGACCGTGGCGCGGGCCTGTTTCGCCTGGCCGCAGGCCGCGAACATCGCCACCGCGGCCTACCCCATGCTGACCATGGCCAATGCCGCACTGCTGCTCGCCCACGGCTCGGCGGAGCATATCGCCACCTATGTCGAACCGCAGCTCGCCGGACGTTTCTTCGGGACGATGTGCCTGTCGGAGCCGCACGCCGGCTCGTCGCTGTCGGACGTCCGGACCCGTGCCCGTCGGCAGGACGCACCGAGTGCTGCCGGTGCGTCCGACGCAGCGTCCGGCGGCACCTGGCGGATCACCGGCACCAAGATGTGGATCTCCGGCGGCGACCACGAGATGTCGGAGAACATCATCCACCTCGTGCTGGCCCGCACCGGTGCCGCCGACTCCGGCACGAAGGGCCTCAGCCTGTTCATCGTGCCGAAGGTGCTGGTGGAGGGCCCGTCCGCCGGCGAGCGCAATGATGTCGTGCTGGCCGGACTGAACCACAAGATGGGCTACCGCGGCACCACGAACACCCTGCTGAACTTCGGCGAAGGTGCACACACCCCCGGTGGGGAGGCCGGTGCGGTCGGCTACCTCATCGGCGAGGAGAGCCGCGGCCTGCAGTACATGTTCCACATGATGAACGAGGCCCGGATCGGGGTCGGCACCGGCGCCGCGGCACTGGCGATGACCGGTTACCTGGAGTCGTTGGAGTATGCGCGTTCGCGTCCGCAGGGGCGTCCGATCAGTGCGAAAGATCCCTCGCAGCCACAGGTCGCGATCGCCGAGCACGCCGATGTGCGCCGGATGCTGCTGGCCCAGAAGGCTTATGCCGAGGGGTCGATGGCGCTGTGCCTTTACGCGGCGAACCTGGTGGACAAGGCCACGGTGTCCACTGGCGAGGAGCGCGCCCGGTACGAGCTGCTGCTGGACGTGCTGACCCCGGTGGTGAAGAGCTGGCCGTCGCAGTATGGCCCGGCGGCCAATGATCTGGCGATCCAGGTGCTCGGCGGGGCCGGTTACACCCGCGACTACAACGTGGAGCAGTTCTACCGTGATAACCGGCTCAACCCGATCCACGAGGGGACCCACGGCATCCAGGGCCAGGACCTGCTGGGGCGCAAGGTCGTGATGCAGAAGGGCGCGGGTCTCAAGCTGCTGGTCGAGACCGTGCGCTCGACGATCTCACGCACCTCGGAGCGCTTCCCGGAGCAGGCTGCGGCGCTGTCTGGTCGACTGGACCGCCTGGTGGAGGTGACCGGGGTGCTGTGGCAGGACGGCGACCCGACATCCGCACTGGCCCACGCCACCGACTACTTGGAGGCCACCGGGCATATCGTGGTCGCCTGGTTGTGGCTCGACATGCAGGACGCCGCTGCTGCTGGTGCGGACGCGACGCTCGCCGCCGGCAAGGCGGCCGCTGCGTCCTACTTCTTCAGCCGTGAACTGCCCAAGGTCGACCCGGTGCTGGACCGCCTCGGCGCGCCGGACGCCCTGTTCACCGGGCTGGACACCGACGTGCTGTGAGCAAATTGCCGTCTTTGTTAGGCGGCCGGGTCCAGGGGCCAGCCCGCCCACGCCCGGCGGTGCCTTGGCTCACCCCACTACGCTCAACGCCGCCCTATGGGAGCGGGGTGGCATCGTAAATGTCCGAGTGGTCAGTGTAGATGGCCGATTCTGGGGTGATTCCTGGCCGTTTACACTGACCAGGGAACCATTTACACTGCCACCGCGAGGCTCGAATGTGCGCCCCCTCCGCGGTCGGCACCATCATGATCAATGGATAGAGCCTATCCTTTCGTCGTTCTCCCCGTGGCGAATGGATAAGGCATTATCCATTCTCTTTTTCCCTATCCGCGATTGGCTCCTTGTATAATCGATCGTCATGAGCTCCTGGCCGATCGTTTCCTCCGAAACCCTCCCCTGGGAGTCTCGCGCGCCCATGTCCGCACGGGCGCGCCAGCGCCAGCCGACCGAGTACCAGTCGGCGATCCCCCCGCTGATCGCCGACATCCCCGACATCACCTCCCACCTGTCTGCCGACACCCTCGCCCTGGCTGACCGGGCCACCATCACTGCCGCCCGCTTCGACGCGACTCAGGCCGCCGCCGTACTCCCATTCACCCCACTGCTGCTCCGGGGCGAGTCGGTGGCCTCGTCCCGGATCGAGCAACTCACGTCCTCGGCGCGCAAGGTCATGGAGGCCGAGCTGTTGGGAGCATCCCAGGGCAATGCCGGTCTCATCGTCGCAGCAACCAGCCAGATGAACGAAGCGATTCAATCCACGGAAACCCCAACCGTCGACTCCATCCTCACCTTGCACCAGCTGCTGCTCGAGACCAGCGCCCCGGACATTGCCGGTGTGCTCCGTGCCGACCCGGTCTGGGTCGGAGGCAGCGATGCTCACCCGATCGACGCGCTCTTCGTCCCCCCTGCGCCGGGCCGAGTCCCTGAACTGATGGATGATCTCGAGGGGTTCATGGCCCGCAGCGATGTCCCCGCCCTGGTCCTCGCTGCGCTCAGCCACGCCCAGTTCGAGACGATCCACCCCTTCGTCGACGGCAACGGACGGACTGGACGTGCCCTGATGCACGCGATCCTGCGACACAAAGGGGTCTCGAGCAACGGGATTCTTCCGCTGGCTGCGGGAATACTGGAAGACCCTGACATCTACTTCGGAGCTTTGGACGCCTACCGCACCGGTGATCTCAACGCCATCGTCTGGTTGATCGCCCACGCCACGCTGCGTGGCGCTGAACTCGGCGAATGGCTGGGTTCCGAACTCATCGAGCTCAAGGACTCGTGGGACGGGCTCGTGCATGCACGCCGAGATGCTGCCGACTGGCGGGTCCTCGACCTTCTCGTCCGGCGACCGGTACTCGATGCCGTCGCTGTCCGTGACGAGCTGGGCGTGTCTCCCGCGAACGCCCGGAAAGCGCTGGACCGGCTGGAAAATGGAGGAATCCTCATCAGTTCCCAGGTCGAGAAGAACCGACGCGCATGGCGGTGCCCGGAGGTACTGGAGTTGTTGGACGAGTTCGCCGAACGCGCCGGACGCCGCGGCCACCCCATGTGACCTGGTCTCCTGGTGACCCGACGTCCTGGTGACCTGGTGACCTGGTGACCTGGTGGCCCCGCGAAACCGGGGCCTACTGCTGAGCGTTGGCGGCTGCCAGCAACTGCTCCATCTGCTCCGCAGTGATAGCGCCACCGGAGAATCCGATCATCCGGTCCAGCGGGACGCTACCCACCATCTTCTCCAGGTCCACCCCGAGGGCGTCCCCGGCATCACCGTTGAACGCAGCCAGCGCACCGCCCAGCGCCTCGGCCACGACCGGGTTCGCCATCGCCTCAGCCAGCGAGGACTCCAAGGTCAACGGCACGTTCACCGTCTCGCCCTCAACGTCGACCTGCACCGATCCGCGCAGGTCACGGCTCGAGGAACCCACCGACACCACATAGGTGCCCGGCTCCAGCACGAAGCGCTCCACCCTCACGTCCCAGTACTCGAGGTCGCGGCGGTCCAGGTGGATCTCCACCTCCGCCGACTCCCCCGGCTCCAGGAACACCGAACCGAACCCGGCCAGCGCATTCGGCACCCTGACCTGGTCCGACTCCGGAACGGCGACATAGGCCTGGACGACCTCGCGTCCGGCACGTTTGCCGGTGTTCGTCACCCGCACGGTGACGGTCACACCCTCACCATCGTCATCGGGCTGGCCGAAGATCTGGTCGTACTCGAAAGTGGTGTAGCTCAGGCCGTGCCCGAAGGGGTAGCCGACCTGCAGATGGCGGGCGTCGTACCATCGGTAGCCGACGAACAGGCCCTCGCTGTAGCGCACATGGCCACGCTCACCGGGGAAGTCCAGGTAGGCGGGGGTGTCCGCCAGCCGGACCGGCAGCGTCTCGGTGAGCTTGCCGGACGGGTTGACCGCACCAGTCAGGACGTCGGCGATGGCCGCACCACCTCCCTGGCCCAGCAGGTTGCCGTCGACGATCGCCCCGGCGTACTCCTCCACCTCGTCCAGCGACAGTGCGCCACCGTGGGACAGCACCACCGCCACCCGCGGGTTGACCTCCCGCACCGCGGCCAGCAGGTCGAGCTGCTCGGCGGGCACGTCGATGTCGGTGCGGTCGAAGCCCTCGGACTCCTGGGCATCCGACAATCCGAGGAAGACCACGGCGATGTCGGCGTGTCGGGCGTCCTCCACCGCCTCATCGCGCAGTGCGACGGCCTGCTCGGTGTCCGGCCCGGAACCATCGGTGACGAAGCCGCGGGCGTAGGTCACCGGCGCGGCCAGGCGCGCCTTGATCTCCTCCAGCGGCACGTCGATGCTGGTCGGGTTGACGTGGGACGATCCGCCGCCCTGGTAGCGGGGCATCTCGGCGAAGGCGCCGATGACGGCGACCGAGCCGGTCACCCCGTTCGCGTCGATCGGTAGGACGTGGCGGCCATCGGCACCATCGTTCTTCAACAGGACCACGGATTGCGAAGCGGCACGTCGGGCCAGTTCATGGTGGGCAGCCTGGGTGTCCTCGTCGAAGGTGGCGTCCTGCCGGCGGTTCGCCGCTGCGGTGGTGGCGAGTTCGGCGACACGGGAGGCGGCGAGGGTGACGTCCTGCTCATCCAGGGAGCCGTCGGCGACGGCGGCGACGACCTCGGCGTCCGACGCGCCACCGTCGGCAGGCATCTGCAGGTCAAGGCCTGCCTGGACAGCGGGAACACGGCCGCCGACAGCACCCCAGTCGGAGACCACCGCACCACGGAAACCCCACTGACCTCGCAGGATGTCGGTGAGCAGGAAGCGGCTGTGGCGGACCGGCACCCCGTTGACCGCATTGTAGGAGCACATCACCGTCCAGGGCTGGGCGTCCTCGACGATGCGGCGGAAGCCGCGCAGGTAGACCTCGTGCAAGGGTCGGGGGTCGACGTCGGAGCTGATGCGCATCCGGTCGTCCTCCTGGTTGTTCAGCGCGAAGTGCTTCAGCGACGCACCGACCCCACCGCTCTGCAGGCCACGGACCCAGGCGGTGCCGAGCACCCCGGTGACATGCGGGTCCTCGGAGTAGTACTCGAAGTTGCGTCCACCCAGCGGGGAGCGCTTGATGTTCACACCTGGCCCGAGGAGGACCTGGACGTCCGCCGCCTGCGCTTCCTCGGCGAGTGCGGCACCGACCTTCTCGACGAGCTCCGGGTCCCAGCTCTGCGACAGACCCGCGGCCGGCGGGAAGCAGGTGGCCTTCACGCTGCCGGCGAGGCCGAGGTGGTCGGAGGACCCCTTTTGTTTGCGCAGGCCGTGGGGCCCGTCGGTGAGGGTGAATGAGGGGACGCCGTCGGCCTCCTTGGTCTGCCAGAAGTTCTGGCCGGAGCCGAGGCCGGCGCGGGTCTCGAGCGGGAGGGATGCGGCGGGTAAGGCGGGTGAGGCGGTGGCGGATTCGGAAGCTGCGGTGTCCGGTGTGATGTGGCTCATACTCCCGTTTCTACCCGTATCACCGGCGCAAGGGGCGGGGGGTGCCTGACGGAAGGGAGAAAGCATGCCCCCGTCTGTGGTCAGGCCAGCATCCCACCACCTGCAATAGGGACTCATCAGGCGCAGCCGCTCAGAAGCGCCGGGCCAGAACCACTCCTGCACTGCCGAGCACTACCGTGGCCACACTGAACACGACGGAACTGCCCACCAGACCAAGGGGAACGGTCAGCATGCCGGCCAGCATCGCCGGCACGGTCAGTGACAGGTAACCGACAATGAAGTAGCTCGTGGTCACTGCGGTGCGCTCCTCCGGCGCAACTGCCGCCGTCATTGCCCTCATACCGGTCATGAACACCAGTCCCTGGCCAAGGCCACCCACCACCGACGAGACGATCAGCAGCGGCAACGTCCCCACCTCCACCGCCACGACAAGCAGAACCCCGCACAGCACCAGCAGCGCGGAGCCGCCGGCCATCAGAACCCTGTCGCCCACACTCCGCAGCAGAATCTGTCCCAGTGCCGAGGCCAGGAACAGGGAAGACACGACCGACGCGATCACCGCCGAGTCGGATATGCCCAGTTCAGCGGCCATGAAGTTCGGGGTAATCGACGAATACAGTCCGCAGATCGTGTAGCCGGCGACCGTACCTGGCAGGGCTGCGGCGAACAGCCGACGCGCAGCGACGGGCATCCCCGGAACCTGGGGCCGTGGCAACCATCCGGCGGTACGGTCGCGGACCACCCGGTCGCGCACGGCGGGCAACAGGACTGCGGCGAAGGCCAGCAGGACCGCGTGCACGATGAACGGTCCGGTCAGCGGGGTGTCCACCACCGAGCCGACCGCTCCGGACATCAGGATCCCCAGGCCGAGCCCACCGATGTTCGCCGCGGTGGCCAGTGCAGCTGCCAGGGTCTCCCGTCCGGCTGGCGCGTTCTCCATGACGGTGACGGTGCCGGTGGACGTGAAGATACCTGCGGCGAGGCCGGACAGCACCCGGCCGATGTACATCAGCACCAGGCCGACGGTCGTTCCGTTTCCCGTCCCGGCGATCAGGAACAGGCCGGCGGACAGCATCGACAGCACCACGGCGACGCCCAGGACCGGTCGGCGTCCGAGCGTGTCGGAGAGCCGGCCGAAGATCACCAGGCCAGCGACGACACCGATGGCGTAGATGGCAAAGAGCACGGTGGTCGCCGCATCCCCGAACCCGAAGGCCGCCGACATCTCCGGGTACAGCGGTGTGGGCATCGTGGTGCCCATCATCACGACCGCGAAGACGTACGCGGCCGCGGCGAGGGAACGTCCGGTCGCCGGAGTGTTGTTCATGCCGGGCGACATGCCGGCCGTGGCGGAGGTCGACTGTGTCCGGCTGTCATTCATCTGTGCCAGCGTACAACTCCGGTCAGGCTGCCGGTCAGGCCCGGAAGTATCAGACCTGGAAGTAGAGGTGCGTGTGCCGGGCGCAGCCGGGATTGAAGGGTGCGGCGCAGTGGGGGCATGCGGGACGCTCGGGGTGTTGTGCCGATCCCGCGTAGAGCGACAGGTACTCCCCCACACTCAGCCAGGTTCCGCAGCACCGGCACATCACCGCGTCAACGGCGAGGTCATCGGAGGTGTCGGTCGGCCAGGGTGTCACCGGATGGTCGGACGCCTCATCATGGCAATGCAGGCAAGGGTAGGTCCTCCCGCAGCAGTGGAACCGGATCGCCACGACGTCCAGCCGGGAGTTCCAGTGCTCGCAGCCGACCCCGCCGATGAGGTGCGCAGTCTCCGAAGGATCAGAAGTCATTGACCAGCACCGCTGCCCCGTCGAAGCGTCCTGCCTTGAGGTCCTGCAGGGCGTCCAACGGCTCCGGTGGCATGTCGTAGGCCCCCGCCGCCGAGGCGCAGCCCAGCGACAGGGCACGTTCCTGGGCGGCTTTGTCCCTGGTCAGAACGTGTACTTGTGCGCCGTCGGCCAGGGCGAGCTGGGCGCACAGGTGGGCGGATCCGCCGAAGCCGTAGAGCCCCAGCCGGGCAGGACGCTCCGGCGTGGACGCCGGCAGCCCGGCGCGCTGCAGGGTGTGGTGGCCGATGATGCCGGCACGCACCACGGTGTACTCGGCGTATCCGCCGTCGGCGTCCCAACCGGTGTAGGTCGAGTTCGGGCAGAGGTTTTCGCGTCCGGTCGCGCGCCACCGGCATTCCCCGCAGGTGGAACGCAACCACGCGACACCGACCCGGGCGTCCTGCCACTGTGCGGGCACCCCGTCACCGGTGGCGACGACCCGTCCGACGATCTCATGGCCCGGCGTCACCCGGTCATGGTGAACGTCCAGGTCCCCCTCGGTGACGTGCAGGTCGGTGCGGCACACCCCGCAGGTGTGCACGTGGACGAGCAGCTCGCCGGGCCCGGGTGTCGGCACCGGCTTCTCCACCAGCTCCAGTGGTGGGGTGGGGCCGGCGACCGGTGCGGGTGTCGTGACCTGCCAGGCGTGCATGGTGGTGGGGATGGTGGTGGCGGTGTCCATACCTCCAGTATGCGACGGTGTCCGTGGTCCTTCCGCCGCCCGGCTACTGCCGACCCACGAACGGAGTAAACGGCGCGGGGGTCGCCGCCTGCTCCCGGTCGGGACGGAAGGACGCCAGCAGGCCGGACGCGTCGGCCAACTCACCGTCCTGCCCGCCAGTCCCCGCGCGTTCCGCGGTGATCTCGACTGCGGCGAGGCGGCCGAGCAGGGCGGCGAGTGTCATCCCGGAATGGGTGACCAGGGAGTAGATCCGCCGGGAGCTGTCCGTGAACCCGACGAGCGGGAAGCCGTCCTCCGGCAGACTGCGGGCCGAGAGGAACACCTGTTCAACAGCAATATCTGACCCCAGCACCTCGCGGAGTTCGGACTCCATGATCCGGCGGACGTCGTCGAGCAGGGCGTCCTGCAGAGAAGGATCGACCGGCTCGCCGGGCTCGGCGGCCTCGACGACGCGGTGCTCCACCCCCGGCAGCTGCACCCACAGGCGTCCATCGTGGCGTGGGCGCAGGTTGATCCGTTCGGAGATCACCACGTGCCCCAGCGGAACCTCGGTGGCGGCAGTGAGCCCGATGAGACTGTGCACCCGGGGCGTCGGAACGTCCACCGCGGCCACCGGAAGGCCGAGGTCGCGGGAGGCTGCACCTGCGGCGATGACCACGGTGTCCGCGGTGAGTTCGGTGCCGTTGTCGAGCAGCACCCGGGCACCGGCAGAGCCGGAGGTGCCGGTAGACACCTTCGTGACCAGACCCTTCGTCACCTCAACACCACGGTCGGCAAGGTCGGCGGCGAGCCCGGCAGCGAAGAGATCGGCGTCGAGGTGGCCCTCGGACGGCAGGTGCAGTGCGGATCCGGGCAGCGTCGACCAGTCCACCGCCGGTTCCACCCCGGCCAGATCCGTGCGCGGCACCGGAGACACCGGATAGTCCTGGCTGCGGAGCCAGTCGACACGGGCGTCCGCAACGTCTGCCGACGCAACCAACACGCATCCGGACTCGTGGAACCAGGTTCCGTCGAGTTCCTGCTGCAACCGGTGATGCTCGGCGATACCCCGGGCGTTGAGCCGGTGGTAGGCGGCCGGGGGCTTGTTGTTGGCGTTGATCCAGGCGAAGGACCGGTGGCTCGCCCCGGCGAGCGGCTGGTCCGGGCCCGCCGCGTCCACCAGTGTGACCTGGTTGCCGCGGACGGCCAGTTCGCGGGCGGCGGCCAGCCCGAGGACGCCGGCGCCGATGACCAGGACGCTCGAGGTCTGCGTGTTCTCCATGTCCTTGTACGCAACCGGCTTCGTCGCCCCGGGTCAAGTGCCCTGCGGGGGAAGCCCACCCCTGATGGAGAATCACATGCGATCAAATACAAACGGTCACATAACCAACTGTTCACAGTTCTGATTGTGCCCGGTAGAGTCACGGCAGCAGGAAATTTACCTCTCCGACATCTCCCAACCCAGGAAACGAGCACCTCATGCCCACCCACCTCATCATCATGGGTGTCAGCGCCAGCGGGAAGACCACTGTCGCAGAACTCATCGACGCACACACAGGCGTGCCCTACGCCGAGGCCGACGAGTTCCACCCGGCCGCCAACAAGGAGAAGATGGCGTCCGGCGAACCCCTCACCGACGACGACCGGTGGCCCTGGCTGTACGAACTGCGCGACTGGATGACCGCGCAGGCCACTGCGGGTCACTCGACCATCGTGACCTGCTCGGCATTGAAGAAGAGTTACCGGGACGTGCTGCGTGAGGCCGAGGGTGAGAAGCACTTCGTCCTGCTCGACGCACCGCAGGAAGTCCTGGCCGAACGGATGGCCGCCCGCAAGGGGCACTTCATGCCCGTCTCACTGCTGCGCTCCCAGCTCGACACCCTCGAGCCGCTGACCAGCGACGAGGACGGCTGGACGGTGAACGCCACCGCCACGCCGGAGGAGATCGCCCGGGAGGTGCTCGAACTGGTCGGCGACTTCGGTGACGCCGTCGCTGATGTCACTGACGCCACTGCCGGCGGCGACGTTGCCGCGGACGCCGCGGGAGCGGAGCGGTGAACGCCCTGATCCTCGCGCAGGACGCGACCCAGGTACTCGCGCAGGATGCCGCGACCGCCAGCGACGGCCAGCTCGTCGTCGCCGCCCTGCTCGGCATCGCCCTGATCGTCGCCCTCATCGTCTGGGCGAAGCTGAACCCGTTCCTGGCGCTGATGATCGGCTCGGTCGTGCTGGCGCTGGTGGCCGGCATCCCGCTGGTGGACTCGTTCGTGAGCTTCACCGCCGGTTTCGGCGGCACCATCGGCAGCGTCGGTGTGCTGATCGCCCTCGGTGCGGTGATCGGCCAGTTCCTGGTGAAGTCGGGCGCGGCGGACAGTATCGTCGACGCCTTCCTGGACCGCACCGCACCCGCCCTGCGCCCCTGGGTGATCGCGGGACTGGCGATGCTGCTGGGTATCCCCCTGTTCTTCGAGGTCGGGATCGTGCTGCTGATCCCGGTGGTAATGCTTGCCGCCCGACGTTCCCAGTTGCCGGTAATGGTGCTGGGCATACCGGCGCTGGCCGGACTGTCCGCTCTGCATGCGCTGGTGCCGCCGCACCCGGGCCCACTGATCGCGGTGGACGCCCTGAACGCGAACCTAGGTCTGACCCTGGCATTGGGCCTGCTGGTTTCGGTGCCGGTCGTGGCGATCGCCGGCCCGTTGTCGGCGAAGCTCATGGCCAGGTGGGTGCCGATCCCGGCGCCGACGACGATTTCCGGCCAGGACATCACCGAGCTGAGTTCCACCGAGGGGCCGAAGCCGTCGGTGGGCCGCGGTCTGACCGTGGTCCTGCTGCCGGTGGTGATGATGCTCTCGCGCACGCTGGTGGAGTCGCTGCAGATCTCGGAGGATTCTGCAGTCTTCACGACCTTCGAGTTCCTCGGCGAACCGATCGTGGCGCTGTTGGCCACGGTCCTGCTGGCGATGTACTTCCTGGGCTTCGGCATCGGACGCACCCGCCAGGAGGTCTCTGACCAGGTCGGCAGTGCTTTCGGCCCGATCGCCGGAGTGATCCTCATCGTCGGTGCCGGTGGTGGTTTCAAGGAGACGCTGGTGGACACCGGTGTGGCCGACGTTGTCGGCCAGTGGGTGCAAGACGCACCGGTCTCACCGTTGGTCGCCGGCTGGCTAGTGGCGGTGTTCATCCGCCTGGCGACCGGTTCAGCGACGGTGGCGACGGTGACCGCGGCGGGCATCATGGCCCCGGTCGTGACCGACATGGGCTCGGTCGAGGTCGCGCTGATGGTGCTGGCGATCGGTGCGGGTTCGGTGTTCTTCTCGCATGTCAACGACGCCGGTTTCTGGCTGGTCAAGGAGTACTTCGGGATGACCGTCCCGCAGACCTTGAAGACCTGGTCGGTGATGGAGACGGTGCTGTCGGTGGTGGCCCTTGGCGTGGTGCTGCTGCTGAACCTCATCATTTGACCGGGTCCGGCCTGGTGATCAGGCGGATGGCGGTCCAAACAGGCTCCGATCCGCAACATAGACGGAGAGGTCACCATTCGGGCTCTCCAGTGACCTCTCCGACGCACTTCCACTGTCCCGTTCGAACAATCCGTTCGAACGGGACACTTTCGTGTCCGGGGCAAATGTGATGATTCGTCATGTCCTTGAGGAGAGGACAGCTTTACCGGCCGACGACGATCCGTGTGGCGGTCGTTCACTTTTCACGAGAGAGACTCTGACGTTCATCATGAGCACCCAGCTCCCGCCCCAGGGCGAACCCCCCACCCAGCCCGACATCACCGGGTCCGCCAAGAAGAAGCCCTTCTACAAGAAGGCCTGGTTCATCATCCTGGCGATCATCGTCGTCCTCGGAATCTTCGGCCTCGCCACCAGTGGCGAGGAGAAGGAGACCGCCGCGAGCTCGAGCGATTCCACAACCAGTGCCATCGAGACCCCTGCCCGTAGCAGTGATGACAGCGATGACGAGGACGATTCCCGCCAGCCCAACCCGACCCCTGCGAACACCCGCAACCAGGCGGTCACGGCGGATACGCCCGACATCACTGACACCGACGACTCTGCCGACGCCGAGCCGGCGAACAACTCTTCAGACGACAGTGTCCCGGCCGAGTACCGTTCTGCACTGGCGAAGGCCCAAAGCTACAACCGCACGATGCACATGTCGAAAGCTGGCCTCTACGACCAGCTGACCTCGGAGTACGGCGAGGGATTCTCCGCGGAAGCTGCCCAGTATGCCGTGGACAACGTCAACGCCGACTGGAACGAGAATGCCCTCAAAAAGGCCCAGAGCTACAACGACACGATGCACATGTCGAAGGCCGGCCTCTACGACCAGCTGGTGTCCGAGTACGGTGAACAGTTCACCGCTGAGCAGGCCCAGTACGGCGTGGACAACGTCAACGCCAACTGGAACGAAAACGCCCTGAAGAAGGCCCAGAGCTACCAAGAGACGATGAGTATGTCCCCGTCCGCGATCCATGACCAGCTGACCTCGGAGTACGGCGAAGAGTTCACGGTCGAGGAGGCCGACTACGCCATCGCCAACCTGGGTTGACAGCAAGGCCCTGCAAGGGCCCACGAACCGTCGCTACCCTGGCGACCATGACCTCCATCAAGAACATCCCGGCCCGGGCCCTCGACGGCAGTGAATACTCGCTGGCCGATCACGACGGCCCGTTGCTCATCGTCAACGTGGCATCGAAATGTGGCCTGACCCCGCAGTACACCGCTTTGGAACAGCTCGCGAAGGACTACGGCCCGCGCGGGCTGACCGTCATCGGTGTGCCATGCAACCAGTTCATGGGCCAGGAACCCGGATCGTCCGAAGAGATCGCCGAGTTCTGCTCCACGACCTACGGTGTCACCTTCCCCCTGCTGGAGAAGACCGAGGTCAACGGGGAGAACCGACACCCGCTCTACGAGGCGCTGACGCAGACGCCCGACGCCTCCGGCACCGCCGGTGACATCGAGTGGAACTTCGAGAAGTTCCTCGTCGGCGCCGACGGCGAAGTGCGTGCCCGGTTCCGTCCGCAGACCGTTCCGGACGACCCGGACGTCACCACCGCAATCGAAGCTGCGCTGCAGTAGCGACTCCGTCCGACGGCACCTGACAGAGTCCGGCGGGGTCAGGCGGGGTCAGGCGGGGTCAGCGTCAGCGTCCTCAACGATCGCCGTATAGGTGACCTCACCGTCCTCGACCTCGGTGACGGTAACCGTCGCCGGATACTCCACAGCCTGGTTGATCACCGTGCACTCCACCGAGGCATCGAGCTTGGCAGGAAGGTCAGCGTCACAGGTGAAGTCGTGAGTCCCGCCACCCCGTTCCTCCAGGTACTCGCTCCACAGCGACAACTCCAGGCGTCCGACGGGAACCTCCGCATTTTCACCGGTACCGGCGTAGATCTCAGCCCCGATTTCCGTGCCGTCACCGCCGGAACCGGAGCCGCCGCCGTCGTTCATCATCACAGCGACAACCCCGATGACGACAGCAACAGCCGCCACAAACCCCAGGACAATCGCCCCTTCCTTGAAATAGGAGCGCCACTCCCGCATCGACGGCACCCCGGTCCAGGTGGTCGGTGCCAGATTCTTCGGTGACCCGTAGGCCTCCGAGCCCGGGCCGTGCATGGGAACCTCGCTGGCCCCTGGGCCCCTGGAACCTGAGCCCGTGGAACCCGGACCTCCGCGTGAGGGGTCGGGCAGGGAAAACCCGAAGCCTCTCCGGGAGGGGCTCGCCGGGGTGAACGCCGGGGTCTCGGTCTCCAGGTCCTCGATCAGCTGGAGCAACTGTCCCCTGGTGGCGGCCCGACCAGCGGCATCGCTGCGACGTACGTGCTCCCCCGAACTCAACTGGCCCCCGCGCTGTGCCTTGTCGAGCAGGGACTTGATCATGGCTCGGTCAAGGTCGGAGGCAGGCACTCTCCGCTGATCCTGGTTCATACGGCGCCCTCCAGCCGGCTCACCTGTGCTGATCATCTCTCACGCTCATAATACGCGTGCCGAAGAAGCTACAGGCCCTACCCCGATACCCCATAACTTTAGTGACCTACATCACTGTGGGTTACATTGTTGCGTATGTGAAACACACTGATCGCACAGGACCGAGGAGGAACAATGCCAGGCACGACCCCCGACCATCCCTACAGTCCAGCCAAGCGGGTGGGGTCGACCGTCTACGTCTCCGGAGCGCTCTCCGTCGACGCCGACTACCAGCCGGTGACCGGGCGACGCGAGGCTCTCGACGCCGCACTGGACCGGATGACAGAGCGGCTGTCCACGGAGGGCGGAACAACCGCCGATGTCGTGAAACTCACCTACTTCGTCACCGACTTGTCGCTGCGCGAGGAGGCGAACCAGCAGTTCGCCGAGAAGTTCGCCGGAACCGGCGCCGCGCGCACGTTCCTCGAGGTCTCCTCGCTGCCCTACGGTGCGTCCGTGGAGATCGACGCCATCGCTGACGTCGCTGATGTCCCACACAGCGCGGACAGCGCGGACAGCGTGGACAGCGCAGAAAGCGCAGAAAGCGCAGGAAACTCTGACATCGCTAACGCCACTGCAACCTCCGGAAGGACCCCGATGAGCGCCGACGACCAGGACTACATCGACCGGGTGATGACCCAGTGGTCCGCGGCGGAGCCAGAGCTCGACGTGAGGCCGCTGGACGTCTTCGGTCGACTGCACCGGGTGTACCTGAAGTACAGCAGGATCATGGACCAGACATGCGCCGAGTTCAACATCACCCAGTCCGACTTCGAGGTGCTCGCTGCGCTGAAGCGTTCCGGACAGGGCGGACCCGTCGCCGCCGCCGCGCTGGCCGAGGAAGCTCTGGTCAGCACCAGTGACATTCCCTCACAGCTCCACCGCCTGGAGGATGCCGGCCTCATCGACCGGATCCGGGGATTCACCGACCGTAGTAGCGTGCAGGTTCGGCTCACCCCGGCCGGCGAGGAACTGATCAACCGGCTGGCCCGGGAGCATTTCACCCGCGAGGCCGAGCTGCTGGAAGGGCTCAGCGACAATGACCGCGAGGTGCTCTCGGACGTCCTGCGGCGACTGTCATCCTCACTGGGGACGCCCTGGTAGCACGAGCGGATCGCCCAAATCCGGAGCCGGGAGTGAACACGCCTCCTACGACTCGAGCAGCGCGTAGACCAGCGTGTCCGTCCACTCCCCCTTGCTCCACCAGTCCTGCCGGAAGTGCGCCTCCTGCCGCATCCCGAGCCGTTCGGCGAGGCGCGCGGAGGCGGTGTTGCGGGCGTCCATCCGGGCGATGATCCGGTGCAGCCGGTAGTGCCCGACGCCCAGCTCCAGGACCGCCCGCACCGCCTCGGAGGCGTATCCCCGTCCGCCGTGGTCGGGGTGCAGTACCCAGCCGATCTCGGCGCACCGGCCCGGACCATTGCCGTCACCGTCGAGCCACAGCAGGACGTCCCCCACCGGTTCCCCGTCATGTTCGATCACCAGGGCCAGGGTGCCGGACGGCCCCGCAAGGTCGGTCTGGCCGCACCGTGCATCCAGCTTCTCCCGTGCAACCTCGGACGTCCACGGGTCGTCGAGCAGGTACCGGGCCACGTCATCACGCGCATACAGCGACTGCAGCCACGACTCGTCGCCGTCGCGGTGAGGACGCAGGCTCAATCGGTCGGTGGTCAGTGGCAGCTCGACCGGTCCCGTGGGCGGGTCCAGCCGACGCTCGACGTGGACCAGGTCGACGTCCTGCCCTGATGGCGCGGTACCGCGCACGGTGCCCCGGTTGAGGAATCCGGCGGACTCCAGGATGCGGCGGGACGCCACGTTGTCGGGCACGGTCCGCGCGGTCAACGTCGTCAGTCCACTGCCGGAGGCCAGCTCGGCCGCGAGTCCCTACGCCGCTCCGGCCAGCCCGCGTCCGCGGTGGTCGGGGTGGATCTAGAAGCCGACCTCGGCCGAGTCATCGGTGACGTCGAAGACCACCAGGCTGCCGGTGAAGGCGTCCGTGGTGGCGTCGGCTATGGCGAGAACAGCAAGATCGCCGCTGTTCAGTCCGTCTTCGACGACGCAAGCGATCATCTCCTGCACCGACGCTTCGGTGTACCGGAATTCGGGGAGGTGTGCGTAGCGGCGGACGTCCGGGTCGGTGGTGCCGTCGGCGTAGGACGCGGCGTCCGACTCGTTGTGCGAGTGCGAGCCGCCCTCCCAGTCGACACAGGCACCCTCGGAGTACCTGGCCTTCATGAAGCAGCCGGAGAAGGACGGGGAAGGACCTCCTGGTGAGGCTGTACCGTTCCAAGATCTTCTCCTTGAAGTGAGTGTATCTGAGTAACTCTCATCCTGATCTCGGGAGATCTCTCGTCCATTTCCCCAGGGTGAAGACCGATAGCCGATGTCGAGGTGGCCAGGTTTCTGATCTGTATACCGAAAGCCTCACAGTTGTCACGGGGAAGTTTCATGTTCGTCTATCTGCTGGCGGAGACTTCGCGAGCGACCTGGCGTCGGATTGCCGTCGTGTCACGCGCGACCCGTTGCGGCACACGACGGGACGGCGGACACGCTCGCCGCCGCAGGGCCCTTGGCACCGGAAGAATCACCGTCAGAACTGCACCGGAGCGGTGCCGCGGCGGGCACGCAGGGGTGGCCGTCGGGGGTGCCTTATCGAGGAGTGTAACGATTAGGTCACGGTCATCGGTTAGGGTGTGTGTCACGCCGGGAACAACCCGGGACGCCTGAATTCGAAAGGATGATCACTATGATCGACACCATCGCCACCTTCTTCTCCTCCGTCGTCGGCCTGCTCCAGGACGGCATCACCGGCTTCGTCGACGCTGTCGCCGGCCTGTTCTAATAACAGCAGCGTTCACTGCATCAACCCCCGTCGTCTCTCGTGGGAGACGACGGGGGTTGATGTATTCGTGACCTTCAGTGACGGCGCGTAGATCAGCCTGTGGGCCAGCCGCGGAGGGCTCACTCGTAGCTGTACCAGCCTTTCCCGGTCTTGCGTCCGTAGTCGCCGGCGGCGTACTTCTCGGCGATCAGTGGATGGGGCTTGTCCTTCTCATCCCCGGTGATCTCGTAGGCGGCCTGCCGGATGTCGTAGGTGACCTCGATGCCGACCAGGTCCATCAGTTCGAAGGACCCCCTCGGGTGACCGAGCGCGGTCTTCGCCGCTGCGTCGATGTCCTGGTAGGACGCCACGTCGTTGGCGACCAGGTCCAACGCCTCGGCGCGGATCGCCCAGAGCAGGCGGTTGGCGACGAAGCCGGGGACCTCCTTGGTCAGCAGGACGGGCTGCTTGCCCATCGCCTCGACCACGGCGGTCGCGGTGGCGACGGTGGCATCGCTGGTGGCAGTGCTGTCCGCGCCGGTACCGCCGTGCCGGACGATCTCCACCGCCTTCATCACCAGCGCCGGGTTGAAGAAGTGCATATTGCACACCTGGGCAGGACGACCCGAGGCCTCGGCGACCTCTGAGGAGCCGTAGGTCGAGGAGTTCGTCGCCAAGACGGCATGTGCCGGGGCGAGTTCGCCGAGCTGGGCGAAGATCGAGCGTTTGACCTCGAGCTTCTCCGTCGCCGCCTCGATCACCAGGTCCGCCTGACCCACCGCATCGGCGAGATCGGTGGTGAACCGGATCGGTGAACCCGGCGGCGTCGGCGGCCATGCCGATCTGGCGGCCCATGGTGCCCGAGCCGATCACGGCGATGTTCTGCACGGTATTCGCGGTGTTCGCGTTCGCTGCATTCACCATGCTCACCTGCCCTGGAAGTCCGGGGTGCGCTTGCCAGGAAGGCCGCCGCGCCCTCGGCCTTGTCCTCGGTGGTGTAGAGCAGCGTCTGCGCCAGTCGCTCCAGCAGCAGGCCGGTGCGCTGGTCGGTGTCCGCCCCGGCGACGAAGGCCTTCTCCCCGGCGCCGGTGAACACCACCGCCTGCACCGCCGGGTCGTCCTGCCAGGCATCGAGCACCGCAGAGATCTCGGAGAGGACGGTACGGGACAACGCATTGCGCTTCTCCGGCCGGTTCACGGTGATCACGCCGGTGCGGTCCGTGACCTCGGCGAGAATGGTCTCGAAGTCCCCTCCCGCGAATGCCTTTACTTCGCACCTCCTTCCTGCGCACCGGGCGCCTGGAACGCCCCGACGCCGGTGATCGACCGGCCCAGGGTCAGAAGGTGGACCTCGTCGGTGCCCTCGTAGGTCCGGACGGCCTCCAGGTTGTTAGCGTGACGCTGCGGCGAGTAGTCCAAGGTGATGCCGTTGCCGCCGAGCATCGCGCGGGCCTCCCGTGCCACCTCGATTGCCATCCGGGTGTTGTCGAGCTTGCCGGTGGAGATCATCTCCGGGGTGACACCCGGGCCGTCCTTCGCCCGGCCGATGTTGTGCGCCAGGTGGTAGCCCTTGTTGATCGCCACGGCCATATTCGCCAGTTTGGCCTGGGTGAGCTGGAAGTGGGTCAGCGGAGTGCCGAACTGGGTGCGGTGGTTCGCGTACTCCAGTGCGGCAGTGAAGGAGTCCCGCGCGGCACCCACCGCACCCCAGAGGATCCCGTAGCGGGCCTCACTGAGGCACTGGAAGGGGCCCGACAGACCCACCGCAGTGTCCGCCGGCAGCAATGCGGATGCGGGAAGGCGCACATTGTCCAGCTCGATCTCGCACTGCACCGAGGCCCGCATCGACATCTTCTGCTCGATCACCGTCGCGGTGAACCCCGGGGTGTCGGTCGGCACCACGAAGCCTCGCACACCCCGGCCCTTTCCGGGCTCCTCGGTCTGCGCCCAGACGATCGCGACGTCCGCGAGGTTCGCCAGGCCGATCCACCGCTTCTTCCCGTTGAGCACCCAGTCGCCACCGGGCTCATGCCGGGCATTGGTGCTCATCGACGCCGGGTCGGAACCGCTGTCCGGCTCGGTCAGCGCGAAGCAGCCGATCGCGTCGCCGGTGGCCATCTTCGGCAACCACTCCTGCTTCTGATCCGGGGATCCGTGCTTGTAGATCGCACTCATCGCCAGCGATCCCTGCACCGAGACGAAGGTGCGCAGACCCGAGTCCCCGGCCTCGAGTTCCTGGACCGCCAGGCCGTACTCCACGGCACTGCGTCCGGCGCAGCCGTAGTCCTTCAGGTGCATGCCCAGCACCCCGAGCGTGCCGAGAGCCGGCACGATCTCGCGGGGGAAGTGTCCGGCGGAGAACCACTCTGCGATGTTCGGGCGGATCTCGTTGTCGACGAACGTACGGACCCGCAGTGCCTGGTCCCTCTCCTCCGGGGTGAACAGACCGTCCAACCCGGAGACGTCGACCGGACCCCACCAGGAACCGCGGGCGCTCGTGACCTGCGGGACAACGGCAACCTGGCCGGGGGATGCGCCGTTCGGCTGGTGCTGTTCGGTGTCGTGCTGGGGCATGGCGGTTGCTCCTTGTCAGGGCGAGGGCGAGGCTGCGGACGTGGACTTCCGCCACAGTAGTAACCCCCTATAGTGACTGCAATCACAATGATGTGACTTCCCCGTCACTCCCCTGTGTGGCAGCGGGGCGTCCTCCCCGACGCACGAAAAAGCAGGGACACCGTGGAAACGGTGTCCCTGCTGCGCCGGTGCGGCGACGCGGTTCTGCGGTGCGGCTAGCGGGCGCTGACCTGGCCGAAGAGCTTCGCGATGGGCGCGATGACCAGTGGCCGGGCTGCGAACAGTGCGGCGATACTGAGGAATATCGCGGCAACGAACCAGAAGAAGCCGCCCCAACCTCCGTCGGGGTTTCCGGCGAACATGTGGTCCAGGTTCTTCTTCATGCCGGTGGCGAAGACCAGGAAGACGTGGGCGATGACGAACAGGACGAAGAACAGCATCGTCGGGTAGTGGATCGCACGGGCGACCGGTGCCGGGTAGATCTTGTTCAGCGTCTTGGCTTCCTTCGGCCACCACTCGCTCTGGCGCAGGCCGGAGATGATCGACAGCGGCGCTGCGATGAAGACCACGGCGAAGTACATCAGCTGCTGGAGGGAGTTGTAGTTGACCCAGCCGTTCTCGGCCGGCCAGTTCAGCGAGGTGTACTGCAGGATCGCCGACAGCGCGTTCGGGAACACGTCCCAGCTGGTCGGGACGATACGTGCCCAGTGCCCGCTGGCGAACAGCAGGACGACGAAGATCAGACCGTTGAGCATCCACAGCAGGTCGAGCGAGGTGTGGAGCCACAGGTGGATGCTGATCTTCTTGCCACCCTTCTTCGGCTGCCAGACCGCCGGCGGCTTCGCCTGGCGGCGCACCCGAAGACCGGACTGGATGATCAGGAAGAGGAAGAAGAAGTTCAGGAAGTGGGTCCAGCGGGCCCAGGCCGGGAAGCCGTCCTCGACGAAGTCGGGCAGGTGGTACTCGCCCGGGTAGTCCTCCATCCAGGACTGGACGCTGTCGAGGCCGTAGATCCACTTGGAGATGAAGACCACGACGGCAGCCAGGACGACAGCGATGCCCAGGCCGATGCCGGCCAGCTTGCCCCACTCGCCCAGGGACTTCTCGCCGATCATGATCGGCTCTTTCTTCTTCTCCTTCTTTGCGGCGGGCTTCGCCTTGGTGGCGGTGGCCGCTGCTGCGGCACCAGCACCTGCGGCGGCTGCGCCAGCTGTGGCCGGGGCACCGGGGACGCCCGGGGCGCCAGCGGCAGGAGCACCAGGTGCGCCCGCTGCGGGAGCGCCGGCAGCCGGGGCACCAGGGGCGCCGGGAGCTGCGGCGGCCGAAGCACCCGGAGCACCAGCGGCGGGAGCGCCGGGGGCGCCCGGAGCAGCAGGTGCACCCGGGGCAGACGGAGCGCCCGGAGCGCCGGCGGCGGGGGCTGCAGGCGCACCAGGGGCGCCCGGAGCAGCAGGTGCGGACGGCGCACTAGGCGCACCAGGAGCGCCGGGCGCAGACGGTGCTGCAGGTGCGGACGGGGCACCCGGCGCGGACGGCGCGGACGGAGCTGCCGGGGCAGCGTCACCGGCGGAGGCAGCAGGGGCGGCCGGAGCTGCAGGTGCAGCGGGAGCACCAGGCGCACCCGGGGCGCCGGGAGCGTCGGCTCCGCCGAGCTTGATCGGCTCGCCCGGAGCCGGAGCTGCGGGAGCGGCCGGCGCATCGGCGGACGGTGCTTCCGGTGCAGCCGAAGCGTCCGGCGCTGCGGGAGTCTCGGTAGAGGCGGCAGGGGCCTGGGCGGCGGACTGGGCAGCATCGTCAACCACTGCGTCCTGTGCCGGTGCGTCCTGACCCTCGGGGTTCACCTTGGCTGCCTCGGGCTGGTTGCCCGGCTCGGGCATCCGCGGTGCGCCGGGCGGCGGGGGCGGGATAGGCATGGTCTCTCAGTCTCCTACAGATTGTCGCTTGTCAATAGCGGCGATAAGTCATGGATCATTCTGACGGAATCATAACGTCTGAAGGCCGTTCTCTCGCAGTGGCCACCGTCTTCGACTGCGACCCGGCGCGACCTCTTCTGAAATGATAACTAGATGGGACCACACCATACCGGATGTGACTGCGATCTCACCAACTCGGCGAAATCGCCCGTTCCACAACGCAAGACCCCGCGGCCGGTTACGCTGCCTTGTATGGCATACAAGAAGGCCGTCCGCACGGTCACCGCTCGGCGCGACACCCGCGCCGCGCTGCTGCATGCCGCCGTCCCACTGTTCCGGGACCGCGGCATCGAGCACGTCTCCCTCGCCGAGATCGCGCGTGCCACCGATGCCTACCCCAACCAGGTCACCTACCACTTCCACAGCAAGGAAGGGCTTTTCGTCCACGCCGCCTGCCACGCCATCCTGCGCACCGCCCACCAGGCCGAGCAGCTCACCCGGAACTCCGACACACCCGGCGAACACGCACGCGACCTGGTCACCTACCTGCTGGGGCCCGGCGCACCCGAGGTCATGATGTTCGCTGAGGCGATGCTCACGGCCCGACGCACCCCAGAACTCCAGCAACTCATCACCGACACCACCACCGAGCTCTACGCCGCCGGCGAAGCAGCCATGGTCGACACCTTCGCCCGCACCAACTGGAACAACCACGCCACCCCGGGCGACATCACCCGCGGATTCTGGGCCGCGATCCTCGGCCTCGCCCTGGAGAAAGCAGCCCTCGGTGAACAATTCGACGCCGCCACCGCCGATGCCGTCGTCCTGATGCTCGTCCGCCTCAACGCCACCCGAACAGAAGGGAACCCCTCATGAGCCCCACCCCGGCAAGCGCCGCCACCACTTTCACCATCTCAGCCGACAACGGTGAACCCATCGTCATCAACCGCACCCGCTCGCAGGACGACACCCCGCGCGGCGCGGTGGTCATCTCACCGGCGATGGCGACGAAAGCCAGCTACTACCAGGCCGTGAGTGAGTGGCTCGCCTCCCGCGGCTTCACCGTCTACTCCTTCGACTACCAGGGCTACGGCGCCTCGGCCCGCACCCCGCTCAAGGACGTCACCGCCGACTACTTCACCTGGACGCGGGACGCCGCACGCGCCGTCGACGCCGTCCGGGCCGACCTCGGCGAGCAGGACCAGACCAGCGTGCCCCTGACGTGGATCGGACACAGCCTCGGCTGCCAGTTCCTCCCCTTCACCGACCACAGCACGCTGGACAAGGGCATCATCACCTGCGGTGGCACCGGCTGGTGGAAGAACGCCGACAAGCCGGACTACTACATCGCCCCGCTGCTGTGGTGGGCCGTGGCCCCGGCACTGGTGAAGGCCCTGGGCTACTACCCGGGCAAGAAGATCAAGCTGCTCGGTGACATCCCCGGACCGGTCATGCTGCAGTGGGCGAAGTTCTGCCGCAACCCCGAATACCTCTTCGGCGTGCACCCGGAGCACGTCACGACCTTCGCGGACGTGACCATCCCGGTCACCAGCATCACCTTCACCGACGACAAGACCATGTCCGCCAAGGCCAGCGCACACCTGGAGAGCTACTACACCGGCACGGACCTGGACGCTCAGCGCTACACCCCGGAGGAGCTGGGCCAGAAGTCCATCGGCCACATGGGGCTGTTCCGTCGCGGCCGCGAGGAGCTGTGGGAGCGTCTGCTCGAGCCGCAGCTGGCGACGGTGGAGGTGGGGTAGCCATGAACTCCGCCATGACCACCCACACCGTCGTCAACCAGTCCGCACCGCGGGTCGATGTCAACGAGTACACCTCCAACATCGCCCTGACCGAGGCGGTCGACACCTTCGCCCCGACACTGCCCACCGCAGCCACCGACCACCTCGTCGCTATCGGCGACGAGGTCGGCGGTGCGTCCTACCAGCACGATGCCGAGCTGGCGAACACCATCACCCCGGTGCACCACAGCCACGATCGCTGGGGCAACCGTGTTGACGATGTCGAGTTCCACCCCGCCTACCACCGGATCATGGGCTACTCCATCAACCAGGGGCTGCACACCTCCGCGTGGGCGAACCCCGGTCCCGGCGCGAATGTGCTGCGGGCGGCCGGATTCATGTTGACCAGCCAGATCGAGCCCGGCCACGGCTGCCCGGTGTCGATGACCCACGCCGTGGTGCCCGCCCTGCGCACCTCCCCGGAACTCGCGGAGTTCTGGGAGCCGCGTCTGCTCTCCCGCAGCTACGACCCGGAACTGCGCGATCCCGCCACCAAGGACGGCGTGATCATCGGTATGGCGATGACCGAGAAGCAGGGCGGCTCCGATGTCCGGGCGAACACCACGCGTGCTGTGCCCAATGGGGATGGCACGTGGACGCTCACCGGCCACAAGTGGTTCTGCTCCGCCCCGCAGTCGGACGCCTTCCTGGTCCTGGCCCAGACCACGGTGGATGGGAACACCGGTGCCGACGGTGCAGCCGACTCCGACGACACCGAGAAGCTCTCCTGCTTCCTCGTACCCCGCATCCTGCCTGGTGGTCAGCGCAATGTGTTCAACGTCCAACGACTGAAGGACAAGCTCGGCAACAAGTCCAACTCCTCCTCGGAGGTGGAGTTCAACCGCACCGTCGGTTGGCTGGTCGGCGAGCCCGGTCGTGGGGTGCGGACCATCATCGAGATGGTGAACCGCACTCGCCTGGACTGTGTCTACGGTTCGGCTGCCGGGCTGCGTCAGGGGGTCGCCGAGGCCGCTTGGCACGCCCGTCACCGCTGCGCGTTCGGAGCCACGCTGATCGACCAGCCGGTGATGACCAATGTCATCGCCGACCTGCAGCTCGAGGCGGAGGCGGCGACGTGGACCGCCCTGCGCCTGGCCGCTGCCCATGACGACGATGACCAGGAGGATTTCCGGCGGCTGGCCACCGCGGTGTCCAAGTACTGGGTGTGCAAGCGCGGCCCCCACCACGCCTATGAGTCACTGGAGTGCCTCGGCGGCAACGGCTACACCGAGCTGTTCCCCCTGGCCCGTCGCTACCGGGAAGCGCCGGTGTATGCGGTGTGGGAGGGTTCCGGAAATGTGATCGCGTTGGACGTCCTGCGTGCGATGGGGAAACAGCCGTCCGCCACGGAGGCCTTCGTCGCGGAGTTGGACGGCGCCGCCGGACGCGACGAGCGTTATGACGCGCAGCTGGCCCGGACGAAGTCCCTGTTCAGCCAGGCGGCCTCCTCCCCCGCTGCCGCACCAGCCATCGCCCGGCGGCTGGTGGAGTCCATGGCGCTGACGCTGCAGGCCCAGATCCTGCTCGTCCATGCCCCCGCACCCGTCGCCGAGGCCTACCTCGCCGGACGAGTCGACCCCACCAGCCGCGGCATGGAGTACGGCACCCTGCCGACCGGCGTGGATCTGGGCGCACTCGCCGCCCGGGCGTAGGGCTGGGCCCCGGACAACGCCTGTTGCTGGCCGGAGACGCACGAGACTCCCGCTCCCGGGTGGTCTGAAGGGGGTCAAACCACCCGTGAGCGGGAGGGTCAGCGGATCATCACGACCGCGTCGTCCTCCCCCACCGTGCAGCTGAACTCCTCGCCATCGGTGCGGGAGCCGTCGGTCTCGTCGACCCCGCGCTCCGCCTCGGCGAATACCTGCCCCTCGACCAACCACTGGTCGGCATCGTTCGCACCGTTGTCAGAACCGTTGTCAGAACCATTGTCAGAACCATTGTCAGAACCATCACCGGGCACGATCGTCGCACTCCAGGTGTCGAAGACGGCATTGTCCCCGTACCCGGACTCGATGCGCACGGCGTCCTCACACGCTGCCCGCGCCGCGGACTCCCCCAGGCCCCCGGGACGCTCCACATAGGACTCCGAGTACCAGCGGAACCCCGCCACTCCGACGGCCACGAGGACAGCGAAGACGGCGATAGCGATCAGCGCCTTGCGGTAGCTACGGGACCCCGGCGCATCCTTCGCCTCCGCGCCACCCGCGCCGTCCGTACCTGCACCGAACCCGTCGGAGGACTCGTTGTCGTCCGACGGGAACAGGCCTGGGGGCGGGGTCACACCATTCACCCCACCGATCTTACGCGGCGCGACCATAGGCGCCGCGACCATAGGCGGCGCAACCTCAAGCGCGCGGTCTTACTCGGCGTCGATCCGCTCCGGAGCGCTGCCGCGCTGCTCCTTCGGGATGTCACGTGCGTCGATGCGCAGCACCAGCGCCAGCACGAACACCACCACCGAGATACCGGCACCCAGGTAGAACGCCCCATGGACGCCGTCGACCAGTGCCATCACCGGCTCATCGGCGTCGGAGCGCGCGGATCCGAAGCTCATCACCGCGATGAACAGGGCGGTACCGGCGGCACCGGCGATCTGCTGCAGGGTGTTCAGGATCGCCGAACCATGCGAGGAGATGGTGTCCGGCACTGCGGCCAGCGCATTCGACATCAGCGGGGTCATCAGGCAGGAGAGCCCGATGTTCAGCACCACGGCCACGGCCGTGAGGTACCAGAAGTCCTTGTTCTCGTCGAGCATCAGCAGCATGCCCATGGCCACCATCAGCAGCGCACCACCGGGGATGATCAGCGGGCGGGTGCCCATCCGGTCGTACATGCGTCCGACGATCGGGCCCATCACACCCATGATGATGCCGCCCGGCAGGGTCACCAGGCCCGTCTGCAGTTCAGAGAGACCCAGGACGGTCTGGCCGAAGATCGGCATGATGATGATGAACCCGAACAGTGAACCGAAGCTCAGCAGCATCAGGCCCAGCGACCAGGAGAACTCCCGGATCTTCAGCGGGGTGGTGTTCAGCAGCGCGGCCTTGTGCTCGCCGGCGGCCTCGGCGCGCATCAGCGCACCCTGGCGACGGAAGAAGACCACCAGCGTCAGCACACCGATGGTCAGGCTGATCACGGCGACGGTCGGGAAGCCGTCGGCGATGGCGGACATGCCGGAGAGTCCGTAGATCGTCGCGCCGAAACCGATGGCGGAGAGGAGGACCGAGAACAGGTCGAACGGGGGCTTCTTCGGCTCCTTGTAGTTCTTGATCTGCCACAGGCCCAGCAGCAGGGCGATCAGCGCCAGCGGGATCATCACCAGGAAGATCCAGCGCCAGCTGGCCAGCTCCATCACGACACCGGCGAAGGTGGGGCCGACCGCGGGGCCGACCGCCAAGACGATGGTGACCAGGCCGAACACCGAACCGCGGCGTTCCACCGGGATGAGCATCATGATCGTGGTCATCAGCAGCGGGATGATCAGCGCGGTACCGGCGGCCTGCAGCACACGGGCCAGCAGCAGCAGTGCGAAGATCGGCGCCGCGGCCGCGAGGATGGCGCCGGCGAGGAACAGCGACAGGGCGACCGTGTAGATCGAGCGCAGCGTCAGCCGGTCCATGAGGTAACCGGTCGTGGGGATCACGACCGCCATGGTCAGCATGAACACCGTGGTCAGCCACTGGGCGGTGCCCTCGGTGATGGAGAACTCGGCCATCAACGACGGCAGTGCGTTGGACAGCGCGGTCTCGTTGAGGATCGCGACGAAGGCGGCGCCGACGAGGATGCCGATCAGCAGGCCGGCGTTGACGCCTCCGGCCGTGGTCTCGGCTTCTGCCTGGGTACTCGCCTGGGCTTCTACCTGTGCATCTGCCTGGGCCGCAGCCGTGGCCTGCGCGTCGGTCGCGCTCTGGTCGGCGGTCGTTCCGCCGGAAGTGTCTCTGTCATGTGACATGGTGTCGTCCTCCCAAGTACTGCGCCGACGTGGCATTCCCGCTGGTGGCGGGTGCGAACGTCGGGGTTCGGGCTGCGACGGCGATTCACTCGTCGCAGCGGTGTTGTGCCGCGCTCGGGAACAGGGCAGGACGCTGCGTTTGTCCAGACCACAACAATGAAGCCCCCGAAAGCTCGAGGGCGTCGTCGAAAGTAGTCTGCCGGGACCGGCGGTCTCAGGACGTCACACGGTGGTGCCGTTGCGCCTAGAGGCCATAACTCCGAAATGCCAGGATTCCGAAGTCTCAGGATTCCGAAATGCCAGCGTTCCAAGGGACCCGGTCGTGGTGTCCCGGTCAACGAGTGCCGGGCGGCAGCGTCCGCCACGTTGGCGGGCACGAACCACATGATCCTACGAGTCGACTGCCGGGGTCGCAACCCTGGTACGGCGGCATACGGTGGGACGCGCGGCACATGGCGGGAGGAGGTGGGACGCTGCCGCCGTCGCGTGGCCATCCATCACACCCGTTCCTTGATCCCCTCCTCCGCTGCGGCACTCTGACCCGCAGGTCTTATGATGTGGGAATCGTCGGAGGTGTGATGCCTGACATGCGCGGACGCGGGCGTGAGAGTGGGCACCGCACCGGTGAGGCGCCCGGGGTGTCCGATCTACGAGGAGGTCGTCTGCTCGCCGTCCGGGTCGCCGGCGCCATCGACAGTCACGTCCTCGGCGGAGGTGTCGGCAGCATCGGCGGCATCAGTCGCGTCCGCGGCGTCCTCCCCCGCCTCGATCTCACCGGTGGCGTCGCCGCCCGCAGCGTTGGAGGTCAGCTCGCCGGCACCACCGGCACCGCCACCCATCTCGGCACGGATCTGCTCCAGGCGCGACGAGGCGGCGAAGTCATTGCCGGCCGACTCGATCTCGGCCATCCGGCCCTGCACACTGCGCTCGGTGAGCTCCTGGGCGCCGAGGGCGTTGGCGTAGCGGGCCTCGATCTTGCTGCGCACCCCGTCCAGTGTCGGGACATTGTCGTCAGTCTGGATGCCCTTCATCGACTGCAGTGCCTCGGCGGAGCTCTCCTGCATCTTGGCCTGGTCGACCTGCGCCTTGAGCTGGTCGATCTGTCCGAGCTGCTCCTTGAGCCGCATCTCGGACTGCTTCTGCTGCTGCTGGGCCTGGTTCGCCGCCTCGGTCGCCTGGGCGTGCATCTGCTTGGTGTTCTCTATCTCCTGCTCCACCGTCACCAGCTGGGTGGCGAACACCTCGGCGGTGTTCATGAGATCATCGGCCTTCGCCTGGTCGCCGGCAGAGGTGGCGGCATCAGCCTGCTGCAGTGCGGCCCGCGCATTGTTCTGCAGCTTCTCCTGGTCCTTGACCAGCCGGTTCAGCGACATCTCGAGCTGGTTGCGGTTGCCGATGATGCGGGCGGCGGACTCGGTGACCTCACGGTGCTGCTTCTTCGCCGCCTCGGTCGCCTGGTGGATCTGCACCTTCGGGTCCGCGTTCTCCTCAATGGTGGTGTCGAGGGACTGCATGAGGTACTTCCAGCCCTTCGAGAAGGGGTTCGCCATTGCGCGTGCTCCTAAGTCGCCGTCATCGTGGCCTTAAGGACGCTTCGGTCGAATCGTCCGGCCAGTGCTGTCAGGTCCCCAGCATAAACACTTTTCCCGCGATGCGCGTGGCGGGCTGGTCTCCCCCGGACCGCCCCGCCGTCACCCGCGCACCCGGCGCGGGTACCCCCGGTCAGACGAACTAGCTGTTCTGCTGCTCGGCGACCTGCTTGCGCACGTCCTCCATGTTGAGGCCCTGGACCTGCTCGATGAGCTCACGGAGCTGCTTCGGGTTCATCACACCGGCGTCCCGGAAGACCAGGATGCCGTCGCGGAAGGCCATCAGTGTGGGGATCGACTGGATCTGCAGGGCGGCGGCGATGTCCTGGTTGGCCTCGGTGTCAATCTTGCCGAAGGTGATCTCCGGGTTCTCCTCGGAGGCCTTCTCGAAGACCGGGGCGAAACGCTTACACGGGCCGCACCAGTCCGCCCAGAAGTCGAGCAGGACGATGCCGTCGCCCTGGATGGTGTCCTGGAAGTTCTCGGTGGTGATCGTCGTGGTGGCCATGGGCTCTACCTCTTCTGCATTTTCGCGTGTATTGGCTGTTACACGGGGTACAACGTCCCCGACGGCTGCCGCTATTCCACAGCCAGCGTACCGCCGTTCGCCGGTATCCGTCGGGCCACTGCATTATCCTATGGATTTATGACTAGCACTAGCACGTACAAGCTCTGGCAGAAGGTCTCCAAGAACGGGACGAGCACCCTGGGACGTGGACTTTTCTCGATCGCCTACGCCTTGAAGGCGCCCTACTTCCGCACCGTCTTCCCGCGGATTCGTGAGGTCACCCCGGAGCGCTCCGTGGTGCGTCTCGGCAAGTGGTGGGGTGTGCAGAACCACATCGGCACCTTCCACGTCATCGCCGCGCTCAACGGTGGCGAGGCTGCGATGGGTGCACTGTGTGAGGCAGCCGTCCCCACCACCCACCGGTGGCTCCCGCGCGGCATGCGCGCCGACTACCCCACCAAGTCGACCGGCGGATTGACCGTGACCGCCACCGCCGACTGGCCGGACTTCTCCACGATCACCCGCGAGACCGGTGGCCAGCTGGTCACCGTGAACCTCCAGCTTCTCGACGACGCCGGCGCCGAGCCGGTCACCGCAGAGATCGACGTGTGGGTCTCGGCAAAGAAGCCCCGCTAGTCCCCAGCCTGGTCCAGTGAGCTCCGGCTAGATCCAGTCCACCGCGTAGTAGCCCAGCGCGAAGGCGGCGACGGTCAGCAGCGCCATCGCCACCACCGATATCAGCGCGGCGGCGGCGAGTTTGCGCTGGAACAGGCCCACGGCATCGACCGACACCGTGGAGAAGGTGGTGAAGCCACCGCATAGGCCGGTGCCGATCAGCGCGACGAGCCACCAGATGTCGGTGAGGCCGAACAGCAGGCCCAACACCAGGGAACCCAGGGTGTTGATCACCAGCAGACTGACCAGCAGGTCACTACCGGTGCGGTCGGTGATGTAGCGGTCCAGCCGCCAGCGCAGCCAGGCACCTGTGCCGCCGCCGAAGGCCACGAGTAGGGCCGCCACCAGGGAGATCTCGCCGATCATGCCGTCACCTCCCCGGTTGTGCCGGCCTGGCCGGACGCGCCGTTGGCGCTGTTGCCGCTCGTTTCGTTGCCGTAGGGCTCGCCGCTGATCCGCGCACCACACCACAGGCCTGCCTTGGCCAGCAGCAGGCCCAGCACCACGGTGCCGACCAGGTAGACGATCGGGCCGAGCGGACCGCCTGCGTCCTGCACCGTCGCGGCGGCAATCGCCGAGTAGGACGTGAAGCCGCCGAGCAGGCCGGTGCCGAGTGTCAGGCGGATGCGTTCGCGACGTCCTGACCTACCGGAGGGCGTCGTGTCGCTGACCAGCGGGAGGTAGCCGACCAGCAGGCCGAGGGCGAAAGCACCGGTGAGGTTGACCACCAGCAGGGGCCACAGCGAGCCCTCGATTCCAGTGTCCACGGTGAACGCCCAACGCAGGAAGGCGCCGAGGGCCCCGCCAATGAAGACGAGGACCCCGGCGCCCCGGCTTGTGGTGACATCGACGGGCTTCATGCCCGTGATGCTAGAACACTTAAGCGTCCTTGGTGGCCGAGATGTCGAAGTTCAGGGTGATCTTCTCGGAGACGAGCACGCCGTCGGTCTTCAGCGGAGCGTTCCAGGTCAAGCCGAAGTCGGTGCGGTTGATGGTGGTGGAACCGGAGAAACCGACGCGGGTGGCACCCCACGGGTCGACAACCTCGCCGTCGAACTCGAAGGGGACGGTGACCTGCTTGGTCACGTCCTTGATGGTGAGGTCACCGGTGACCTCAAGAGCGTCGTCGCCGGCGGCGGTGACGCTGGTGGAGGTGAAGGTGATCTCCGGGAACCTCTCGACGTCGAAGAAGTCCTCGCTCTTCACGTGGCCGTCACGGTCGGCGTTGCGGGTGTCGATGGAGGACGCTGCGATGGTCACGGAGATGGCGGCGTCGGCCAGGTTCTGGCCGCTTGTGGCGGTGCCGGAGAACTCGTTGAAGGAGCCACGGACCTTGGTGACCATGGCGTGGCGGGCGGTGAAGCCGATCTCGGAGTGGGCAGGGTCGATGGTGAAGTTGCCGGCGTAGTCGTTGACGGTGCTCATGTGGTGATGCTCCTTGGAAGCGATTGGTGTTGATTGTGTCTTTTGTCCCCGGGCGGCCCGCGCTGGCGGTTTCCGGGTCGGACACCACCTCGACGGTAGGTCCGGTCGGTTGCCGTCCGGTGAACACCACCTTAGGACCAGTTGGTTGATGTGTCAACCAACTGCTCGGTGTGATTGAATGGATGCATGACGAACAGCACGGACAACTCCCCCAGGTGGCTCTCGGACGAGGAACAGTGCCTGTGGCGCAAGTGGCTCGCCGCCTCCCGGCGGATCGACTCCGAGTTGGCCCGCGACATGCAGCGGCAGAGCGGACTGTCGATGTCCGACTACGAGGTCCTGGTCAACCTCTCCGAGGCCCCGGACTACCGGATGCGCATCGCCGCACTGGCAGATGCCCTGACCTGGGACCGCTCCCGACTGTCGCACCAGATCTCCCGGATGATCAAGCGTGACCTGCTCACCCGCGAAGCCTGCGAGTCCGACGGTCGCGGTGCCTTCATCGTGCTCACCCAGACGGGCCTGTCCACGATCCAGCAGGCCGCCCCCGGTCACGTGGACTCGGTGCGCCGCCTGATGATCGACCGCCTGGACGAGCAGCAGGCCGCGGACCTCGGCCGGGTACTCGACGTGATCCTGGAGCAGTTCGAGGACTGAGCCGGCTACCGCGCCCTCTCCCCCAGCATTCCCCACTCCCCAGGGCCATCACGATCCATCCCCGGAAGTCTGCAGGGTGTCGAATAGGTGGGACGAATCGTCGGGATTTCCGTCAGATCCCAGCGATTCGTCCCACCTTTCCGACATCCGGGACCGAAACAGGCCAGATCCGGCCCCAAGTCAGGGAAGATTCGGGCGACCTACCCGCTAGATGCCGCGGCTGAGCTCGGAGAACTTCGAGTAGTGCAGCTGGTGAGCGACCTGGATCGTGCCGATCGGGCCACCACGGTGCTTCGCCAGGATCAGATCCGCCTCGCCGGCCCGCTCATGGTCACGGTTCTGGGCGTCCGGACGGCTGATCAGCAGCACGATATCGGCGTCCTGCTCCAGCGAACCGGACTCTCGCAGGTCGGAAACCTTCGGCAGCGCGTCATCACCACGGGACTCCACGCCACGGTTCAGCTGCGAGATGGCGACCAGGGGCACGTCCACCTCCTTGGCCAGTAGTTTGAGCTGACGGGAGAACTCCGAAACCTCCTGCTGACGGGACTCGACCTTCTTACCCGAACTCATCAGCTGCAGGTAGTCGACCACGATCAAGCCCAGATCGTGCTTCTGCTTCAGGCGGCGGGCCTTGGCGCGGATCTCGGTCATCGTCAGGTTCGGCGAATCATCGATGAAGATCGGCGCGCTCTCGATCGCGGTGACCCGCCGGGTCAGCTTGTCCCACTGTCCGTCGTTCATCTTGCCGCCGCGCATCACCGACAGCGGCACCTCCGCCTCGGCGGAGAAGACACGCATCATTACCTCGGACTTACTCATCTCCAGGCTGAACAGCACCGACGCCTTGTTCTGCTGCACCGACACCGACCGCATGAAGTCCAGCGCCAGCGTGGACTTACCCACACCGGGACGTGCCGCGACGATGATCATCTGACCACCGCGCAACCCATTGGTCATCTCGTCGAGTTCACTGAAACCGGTCATGACGCCCTCACCCTCGCCAGTGCCGTTCTCCAGGGCGTCCAGCTCGTCCATGGTGGACTCCAGCAGGTCCTGAAGCACCATGTAGTCCTCGCTGGCGGACTCGTTGGTGATGTTGAACATCTCCTGCTGGGCGCGGTCGACCACGCTCTCCAGCTCCTGGCCCTCCAGTCCGGAGTAACCGAACTGCACGATGCGGGTACCGGCGGAGACCAGTCGACGCAGGACGGCCTTCTCGGCGACGAGGTCGGCATAGTAGCCGGCGTTCGCCGCAGTCGGCACCTTCGAGGACAGTTCGTGCAGGTAGGGTGCGCCACCGACGACGTCCAACAGGGTGTTGTTGTCGAGCCGCCCGGCGAGGATCACCGGGTCGACCTCCATGCCCTCGCCGTAGAGTTCGAGCATGGTCTCGTAGATGGTGCGGTGTGCCGGACGGTAGAAGTCGTCGGGACGGAGCCGCTCGACGACATCGGCGATGGCGTCCTTACTGAGCATCATGCCGCCGAGGACGCCCTGCTCCGCCTCGGTGTTCTGCGGCATCTGCCGCGGCTCGGCGAAGGCTGCGGGGTCGTTGCCGCCGCGACCTGACCGCTGGAAGCCGCCACGGCGCTTTCCGCCACCGAAGTCCCCCGCGGGACCGTCATCGTCCCAGGGGCCGGGCTCGGGCGGCAGCGGGATCGCGCTCGTCCCGTCGGCGTCCCCGAATCCCGCGCTACCCATCTCCTGTGCACTCATGGCCGTCATCTTAGTACCCACGAGGGACAGGAAACTATCCCGCGGGAGTGCCACAACAGTTGTCCACATCAACGACGCTGCCGGACGTCCGGGACCTGTGCACTGTGCCGTCGAGCGGACGCTGCAGGCCCCGAGCCCACCGATTTCCAGGAGTTATCCACACCGATTGTGGACAATGTGTGGATCTTGTGTGCATGTTCGCCCTCCACTCCTGCTCGCTGTGTGTACAACGTGTGGACAACCCCTCGCCGACCTGCGGATCTTCGGATACCCGCAGGTCAGAAAGTTTCAGTTGGATATATTTACACCAGGACAAGGTGGACAAGTCTCCGAATTCACAGGTCAGATCGAGGGGCGGAGAGATACCTGCAGGTCAACACGAGGTGCCCCCTGAGTGAAGTATTCGCATATTATGCACACTTCTCCCCTGATTGTCCACACCGAGCCATAACGAGTGTGGACAACTGTGGACAAGATGTGCACAACGTCCCAGCGCGTCCCCCACATCCCCCGTACCCCCACGCGGACCATAAAGGTCCGCCCCCCGGGCGAGTCTGAATGACTCGTCCGGGGGCGGACCCTGCGAGACCCTCGGGTCTCACTGATGCTGTTGTCTCAGTTGAAGTGACTGTCGTCGCGACATCGTACGATATGTACGCCACCATGCTGCCGACTCTGCCGGGTGTCTAGGCCAGCGGGTGCGCCCGGGTGTCTAGTCCGGGCGACGCGTGAACCGTCAGGTCCACGGTGATGAATCGGTACTGCGGCGTCCCACCATGCGGTACTGCGACATTAAAGATTTTGTCGGGACCGTAGAGCGCGGAAAGGCTCTACTTCTCGGCGACGACCTTGAAGTTCAGCGACGCGACAACCTGCGGGTGCAGCTTGATGTCGACGTTGTAGGAACCGGTCTTCTTCACGTCACCCTTGTTGAGGACGATGGTGCGCTTGTCCAGCTGACGGCCGCCAGCGGCCTTGACTGCGGCAGCGAGGTCCTCCGCGGAGACGGAGCCGAACATCTTGCCCTGCTCCGAGGTACGCACGTTGACGGTGACGTTGCTCAAGTGATCGATCTCGGCCTTGACCTCGCGAGCGTGGTCGAGGTCGCGGATGACCTTGTCCTGCTGTGCACGGCGGATGTTCTCCACCTGCTTCTCCGCGCCACGGGTGGCGGGGATGGCGTAGCCGCGCGGCAGCAGGAAGTTGCGTCCGTAGCCGGCCTTGACCTCGACGATGTCACCAGGGACACCGAGGTTGTCGACGGCGGCGGTGAGGATCAGCTTCATGATCCGTTGCCTTTCATGGTTTTTGTATCTGGGGGCGAAAACGTAGATCTACACGGACATCAGAACGGCGGCTCGTCGCCACCGTCGAAACCGGACTGCGGTGCGGAGTTCCACGGATCATCGTCGGCGGCCGCATTGCATCCACCGAAACCACCCTGGTTGCCCGGACGGCCACCCTGTCCACCCTGACCCTGCGGGCCGCCGAAGCCGCCCTGGTTGCCCTGCTGGCCACCGGGGTTGCCCTGACCGCCGCCCTGGTTGCCACCGAAGTTCCCGCCCTGACGGGGGGTCTTGGTGACCTGGGAGGTCGCGTACTTCAGGGACGGGCCGACCTCGTCGACCTCGACCTCGAAGACGGTGCGCTTCTCTCCCTCGCGGGTCTCGAAGCTGCGCTGGCGGAGCCGACCGTTGACGATCACCCGGTCACCCTTGGTGAGCGAGTTCGCCACGTTCTCGGCCGCCTGGCGCCACACATTGCAGGTGAGGAACAGTGCTTCGCCGTCCACCCACTGGCCGGACTGGGAGTCGTATCGCCGCGGCGTGGATGCCACGCGGAAGTTCGCGACCGCCGACCCGCTGGGCGTGTAGCGCAGCTCGGGATCGGCGACGAGGTTTCCGACGACGGTGATCGGGGTATCTCCCTGTGCCATGTCAGTGACTCCTGTTTCGACGTTGGTGCTGATGCTGGGACTGAATGTCCATCAGGACCGCGAAGTGCCGGTGGGCTACTTGGCGTCCTTGCGCAGCACCTTGGTGCGCATGATGATCTCGTTGAGGTTCAGCAGGCGGTCAAGCTCCTGGACGGTAGCCGACTCGCAGTTCAGATCGACGACGGCGTAGATGCCCTCGTCCTGCTTGTTGATCGGGTACTCCAGGCGACGCTTGCCCCAGATGTCTACCTTGTCAACCGTACCGTTTTCCTTGCGAACCGTCTCGAGGAACTTGTCCAGCGACGGGGCAACGGTGCGTTCATCCTGGGACGGGTCGATGATGATCATCATCTCGTATTGACGCACGGACCTCATCACCTCCTGTGGTCTAGTGTTTTTTCGGCCGTACCCCTGTTGGGCACGGCAGGAGGGTTCGTTGCGTCAGCAACCTGATCAGCATACACGCTGCATATCAGGTCGCCCAAAATACCGCGATGATCACAGGGATGAGGGTGATGAAGATGATCGCCACGGCGAACAAGGACCATACCTGCTTCGGCGGCTTCTTCGCCATGAAACTGGCGAAGGCGCCTCCGAACAGCAGGAATCCGATGAAAACGCTGCCCATCGTGATCAGCAGCTCAGCACTCGACATGGATACGGGTCCACCTTCGGGGTCGTGTTTTTTGGGTCCTCCACGATTTATACGGGGTGGAGGGCCCCCAGGACGAAGCTAGGGGAGAACGGGGGAGTAATGGGGGAGTACGGCGGAGTACCGGGATTCACAGGGCAGTACAAGGTGCAGGACGCACGAACGGCGCCGCACCCGCGGGTACGGCGCCGTCGGCGCTGCTAGAAGTTGTTGAGGAAGTCCTCGATCATCTGACCGAAGTCGTCGTTCCCGCGGCCACCGGGGGCAGCCGGCGGAGCGTCGTTGCCGCCACCGGTGTCTCCACCGGTGTCACCGCCACCGCCGTCGCCGCCGCCGTCACCGGCACCGGCACCGGCGTCGCCTTCTCCGGCGCCGCCGCCGGTCCAGTTTCCGCCGCCGCCGGATCCGCTGCCCTGGATGGCGACGCCGTCGGAGGACTCGAACTGCTCGATCTCGGTGTCGGCCAACGCCTGGTCCATGAACCGCTGCCAGATGTCGGACGGGGCACCGGAACCGTACATCGATCCGCCGCGGGTCGCGTCGATCAACGGGTTGCCGGCGGTGTCGCCGATCCAGATCGCGGTGGCCAGCTGCGGGGTGGACCCGATCATCCAGGCATCCTTGTTCTGGCCGGTGTCACCCAGCTGGGCGGTACCGGTCTTCGCCGCACTCGGCCGACCGGCAGCAAGCTGGTGGTTGTTCGAGTACCCGGCGATCGGGGTCATCGCGCCGATCACCTCGTCGGCAACCTCCGGCTGGATGACCTGGGTGGACTCCATGTTGGTGTTGTCCATCAGCATCTCACCCTCGTTGGTCTCGACCTTCCACACGAAGTGGGTGGGGATCATCGAACCACGGTTGGTCAGCGTCGCCAGGGCGGTCGCCATGTCCTGCGGACGGGACTGGTACTGACCCAGGGTGATGCCCTCGTACGGGGTGCCGCCGTCCTCGCGCAGCGTCTCACCGATGCCAGGGAGCTCCTTGGCGACACCGAGCCGGTGTGCCATGTCCGCCACGTCCTGCGGACCGTTCTCCAGGTCACGGGCGACACGGATGAACGAGGTGTTCAGCGAACGCTTCAAAGCCTCGGCCATGGAACAGGTGCCGCAGGACTCGCCGTCGACGTTGCCGACCTCCGTGGCACCGGTGGTGACGGGGGAGGAGTCGTAGGGCGTGGACGTGGGGATGCCCTGCTCCACGGCGGCGGCCATGGTGATGATCTTGAACGTCGAGCCGGTCTGCAGGCCGGCGTTCGCCCAGTCCAGCCCGGTCGGGTTGTCGCCACCGAAGTAGGCGCGCACTCCACCGGTCCGCGGGTCGATGGCCACACCGGCGGCACGCACGGAGTCCGCCTGGTTCTCCATCGTCGCGTGGACCTGCTCGACCATGGCCCGCTGGTGGTTGGCGTCGATGGTGGTGGTGATCTTCAGGCCGCCGGTGTTGACCGCTTCCTCGGTGATGCCGTTGGCGTTGAGCTCGGCGAGCACCCGGCTCTTGATCAGCCCGTTGGTGCCCTCGGCGACCGAGCCGGAGTTGTCCTGTGACGGGTCGGTGACCTCGGGGTAGACCATCTCGCTACGGGCGTGGTCGCTGATCGCGCCCATGGAGACCATGCCGTCGGCGACGTAGTTCCAGCGCTGCTCGGCTTCCGGTCGGTTCGTCCACGGGTCGAGCTGGCTGGGCCGCTGGATCGATGCGGCGAGCACCGCGCCCTCGGACGCGGTCAACTCGGAGACCGGCTTGGCGAAGTAGGCGCGCGCCGCGGCGGAGATGCCGTAGGCGTTGCGTCCGTAGTAGATGGTGTTGAGGTAGGCCTCGAGGATCTCGTCCTTCGACCACTCATTGGCCATCTTCGCCGAGACCACCAACTCCTTGCCCTTACGGACCAGGCTGCGCTCGTCGCCGACCACGGCCTGCTTCACGTACTGCTGGGTGATGGTGGAACCACCACCGGCGTCGTCACCGGTGAGCTGACCGATCGCGGCGCGTCCGAAACCGGTGATCGAGAATCCGGGGTTGTCGTAGAAGTTGCGGTCCTCGGCGGCGAGGACCGCATTGCGGACCTCTTCGGGGATCTCGTCGATGTCGACGTTCTGCCGGTTGCCCTCCGGTGGGACGATCCGGGCCAGCTCGGTGGAGCCGTCGTTGGCGTAGATCTGGGAGATCTGGTTGGTCACCAGCTCTTCCGGCTCCGGAACCTTCGTGACGGAGTATGCGGCGAAGAACGCCACCAATGGCACGATGACGAGCACCGCGAGCACGGCGACGGCGGACGCGATGAGGCGCCGCCACACGGGCTTGCGCTTCCGGGTCCGCTGGCGCTTGGTGCCGTCGGCTGTTGTGGTCGTGTCGTTAGTCACCTTGCTGGTCTCTCTGCTGGTCTTTCTGTGGTCAACAATCTCTGTTCACTGATGTTCACTGATGTTCGCGGTGGTCCGTACCTGCCCGGTACGTGTCTTCCCGGAGCAGGTGGTTCCATCCGCACCGCAGGCACACCTCGACGGTGTGGACAGTCAGCTCCTTAGCAGACTGGACGCCACCGTCAGGGAACAGGGTAGCGAGAATCGCCCTGATCTCTGAAAGACTACGCGCCGTCCCTGACTTTTGCGCTATCGCCGACCCGTAGACCCACGCCACGTCACGCACCTCACAGCTGCCACACAGCGGGCAGGGAGATTCACTGCGGACGCCGAGCACCTCCGCAGAGGACCGCAGTGCCCGACCTGCGTCACAGACCTCGGAGCGCGACAACTCGCCGGCGCGCAACGCTCGTAGCGTCCGGCGGCGGTCGAGGTCGTGGGAGATTCGGGTCGGCTCACGCATGGTCCCCACAGTGTAACGCCGCCCTGTCCGACGGGCCGGTCGGTGACGACCCGCCGGGCCGCCACCGAACCGCCACCGTAGCCACCCCTGGTCGGCGCAGGGATCACCCCACGCTGAATCGGTCAAGCTCCGGGGTTGAACGGTCAAGTCCGCCAATCAGCCCGTTCAGCTGGTGTATTCCGCCGAGGACAGGGCTAACGTCCGACACCATGACTTCCACGGAAAACACCGCCAACGGCATCAAGCTTGCCATCGTCGGCATCGGTAACTGCGCGACCTCCCTGCTGCAGGGCCTCGAGTACTACAAGGACACCCCGGACGACAGCACCGTCCCGGGCCTGATGCACGTCCGCTTCGGCGACTACCACGTGCGCGACATCGAACTCGTCGCCGCCATCGACGTCGACGCCGACAAGGTCGGAAAGGACGCCGCCGAAGCCACCGAATCCGGCCAGAACTGCACCATCAAGATCTGCGACCTGCCCGAGCTCGGCGTGAAGGTCACCCGCGGCCACACCGCCGACGGCCTGGGCAAGTACTACCAGGAGACCATCGAGGAGTCTGGTGAGCCGGACGCTTCGGCCGAGGACATCGTCGCCCTGCTCAAGGAGACCGGCGCGGACGTGCTCGTCTCCTACCTGCCGGTCGGCTCCGAGGTCGCCGACAAGTTCTACGCCCAGTGCGCCATCGACGCCGGCGTGGCCTTCGTCAACGCCCTGCCCGTCTTCATCGCCTCCGACCCCGAGTGGGCGCAGAAGTTCGAGGACGCCGGCGTCCCGATCGTCGGCGACGACATCAAGAGCCAGGTCGGCGCCACCATCACCCACCGCGTACTGGCCAAGCTCTTCGAGGACCGCGGCGTGACCGTCGACCGGACCTACCAGCTCAACGTCGGCGGCAACATGGACTTCAAGAACATGCTGGAGCGCGACCGCCTGGAGTCCAAGAAGGTCTCCAAGACCCAGGCCGTGACGTCCAACCTCACCGGCCCGCTGGCCGACAAGATCGACGACCGCAACGTCCACATCGGACCGTCCGACTACGTCCAGTGGCTCGACGACCGCAAGTGGGCCTTCATCCGCCTCGAGGGACGCGCCTTCGGCGATGTGCCGATCAGCCTGGAGTACAAGCTCGAGGTCTGGGACTCGCCGAACTCCGCCGGCATCATCATCGACGCGGTGCGTGCCGCGAAGATCGCGAAGGACCGTGGCATCGGTGGCCCGGTCGACCCGGCCTCGACCTACCTGATGAAGTCCCCGCGGATCCAGAATCCCGACGACAAGGGACGCGCAGACCTCGAAGATTTCATCAACGCGAAATAAACCGTATTCACATACATACTGGTCAGTGCGCTAACATTGTTGTTTCCGTCACAATACACTGGTAGTAACATATTCTTCCGTGCCAAATCACGGTAGGTTGGTGGACATGACCGCAACTCCTTCCGAACTCGCGAAGCGTCTGCGACCCGTCGTCACCCGGATGTACCTCCTGTACTTCCGTCAGACGACGCAGTCCACGATCAGCACCGCACAGCTCTCCATCATGATGAACCTCAAGGCCCACGGCGCACTGCGCATCAGCCAGATCGCCGAACTTGAGTCGATCCGTATGCCCACCGCGTCCAACGCGATCAACCACCTCGAGTCCCTCGAGCTGGTCTCGCGCGTGCGCGATGTCAGTGACCGCCGCGGTGTGCGCGTGCGCCTCACCGACCTGGGCGAGTCCGAACTGCAGCGCATCGGCGACGAGCGCGACGAGCAGATGGCCGGGATCCTCTCCGCCCTCGAGCCCGACCAGCTCGAGAAGCTCGAGGAGTTCCTGCCAACCCTCGAATCAGGCATGGCCATCTTCGACAGCCACCGCATGGGTGAGAAGCAGGCGTGATGCCCGGCTCGGCCAACAGGAGCCCCCGCGTCTCCGCGGCCCTCGGGGCGCCGGCGCAGGGATCCGCGTCCCGTGGCTCCTCGTCCCGTGGCTCAGACTCTGCTGAGTCGTCCCGCCGGTCGCGCCCGTTACGGGTACTGCTGGCGTGGCGACCCGACGGTGAGTCGGACGCCACGGACGACGCGCAGCGTCCGACCAGCGGTGCAGACACCGCTGCCTTCGCGTCCTGGCTGGCCAAGACCAGGGATATCCTGGTCAAACCCGTCACGGTGATCCCGCGGATCTGGCCGGAGGACGTGGACCGCAAGGCCACGGCCACCTCCGGCGCAGCCCGCTTCCAGGAGTGGGCCGCCGCCGAATCCTCGGCCTGCCACGCCGCAGCCCGCGACGCCCTCACCGCCGCCGGGGTGCCCGCCGAGATGATCGACACCAGCGACACCCTGCTGCACAGTCACTCGGAGACCACCGCACTGATCGAAGCTGCGGAGGACTTCGACGCCGACATCATCGCCATCGGTTCCCGCTACGGCGGCCACGGCAGTCCCGTCGGCCGGTTCCGCGCGGGTTCCACCGCCGACGCCCTGTTGCACTGCTCGCCACTGCCGGTCGTCACCGTGCCCCGGCAACCCACCATGTCCAAGCACGGGGTGACCCGGGTGAGCTGCGCCTACGTGGACAATGAACAATCCCACCAGGCACTGCGCAAGGCCACCGACCTGGCGTCGAAATGGGGCGTCCCGCTGCGCCTGGTGGCGTTCAGCCCCACCGGTGCCTCGATGTATCCCACGCTGACGCCGTACCCCGATGCCGCAGAAGCCGATGAGCGGTGGCGCACCCAGGCCCTCGAGATCCTCGACCGCGGGAAGGAGCGCGCGCTGGAGCGGCGTCCCGACCTCCAGGTGAGCACGGATGTCGGGTCCGGCCCGGGCTGGGCCGGTGCGATGTCCGACGTGCACTGGAAGAAGGGGGAGCTGCTGGTCGTCGGTTCCTCGGTGCTCGGGTCATTCAACCGGGTGTTCATCGGGCCGTCGACCAACCAGCTGCTGGCGAACTCGCCGGCGCCGGTGCTCGTCAGCCCGGTGTAGGAGCCGACAACCCAGCGTGGAGTGCCCCTCACGGCCTCCACGCTTTTCGTGTGCCCGGGTGAAGGCAGGTACGGGTGTGCGTCAGGGGAGGGGTGCGCCGTGGTCGCGGGGTGGGAACGCAGACCGTCCCGGCAGTAGACTCGGGAAGCACCATGACCAACGCACCTGACCCCACAGATCCTCTCGAGAACCTCGAGGACATCGACCGGCGCGAATCCAACAGGCTCGCCATCAGGCTCGGCCTCATCTTTCCGCTGGTCATCATCGCGTCCTGGATGATCCTGCACTTCACCTTGGGGGAAGGGGTGATCACCCAGGTCGTCCCGATAGTGGTCGCATTCGTAAGCATGGGCACCGCCATTGGCATGGTGGTGTACAAGTGGCGCCGGTACCAGCGGTGGCAGCCGTTCATCGGCCTGGTGTGGTGGATGATCCCGGTGTTCCTGCTCACCAACTTCACGCTGATTCCCCCGCTGATGCTGGACTAGCGACGCCTGCGGTCTCTCCGCACCGCCCCGTCCTTCATCCATCACACCTGCCCCGTTGCCCACAATGTGAGACTTGCAGGTCAGGGCATTGTGGAGATCGGTCGAGCGGCTCGACGATGCGACCGTGCGGGTGAACTACGCCTTCTATGGCGATCAGCCCGCCGCTGCGAACGAGAATGTGCCTGGTAGCGCTACCTTCCACTGGAACGGTGACGAGGTTGAGGTTTCGGGGAACTCCCTGCCGGTCGAGCTCAACGACACCGCGGAGACCCTGGACCTGACGGCCCTGGGTTGAGGTCGGCAGGGGAGCGCAGCGACTACTTCGCGACGATGTTGACCATCTTGCCGGGCACCACGATGATCTTCGCCACTGTCTTGCCCTCCACGTGGGAAGCCACGTTCGGCTCCTCCAGCGCAGCGGCCTCGATGTCCTCACGGGAGGCGTCGGCGGCGACGGTGATCCGGCCGCGGACCTTACCCATGACCTGCACCGGCAGCTCGATGGTGTCATCCACCAGCCACTTCTCCGACCAGGTCGGGAAGTCCTCGTGCGCCAGCGACTGCTCGTGGCCCAGGCGGGACCACAGTTCCTCGGCGATGTGCGGGGCGACCGGGGCGAGCATCAGCACCAGCGGCTCCACGGCGTCCCGCGGGATCGAGTCCGCGGAAGCGTAGGTCTTGGTCAGGTAGTTGACGTACTCGATGAGCTTGGCCACGGCGGTGTTGTCCCGCAGGTTGGCGTAGTCATCGTGCACACCGGCGATGGTGCGGTGCAGGGCACGCTGATCATCGTCGGTCAGCGCAGCGCTATCAGCAGCACCAGCACCAGACACGACCAGCGAACCGTCCTCCTCGTTGACGACCAGGCGCCAGGCGCGCTGCAGGAAGCGCTGCGCACCCACGACGTCCTTCGTCGCCCACGGACGGGAGGTGTCCAGCGGCCCCATCGACATCTCGTAGACGCGCAGGGTGTCGGCACCGTAGTTCTCGCAGATCTCGTCGGGGGAGACGGAGTTCTTCAGGGACTTACCCATCTTGCCGTACTCCTGGTTCACCTCCTCGCCGTTGTAGTAGAACTTGCCGTCCTTCTCCTCGACCTCTTCGGCGGGCACGTAGATCCCGCGGGCGTCGGTGTAGGCGTAGGCCTGGATGTAGCCCTGGTTGTAGAGGCGGTGGTAGGGCTCATACGAGCTGACATGGCCCAGGTCGAAGAGCACCTTGTGCCAGAACCGGCTGTACAGCAGGTGCAGCACGGCATGCTCGACACCACCGACGTACAGGTCCACACCACCGGAGGGCACGCCCTCACGCGGGCCGGTCCAGTACCGCTCGTTCTCGATGTCGACCAGCGCCTCGGAGTTCGTCGGGTCGACGTAGCGCAGCTGGTACCAGGACGACCCGGCCCACTGCGGCATGACGTTGGTGTCGCGGTAGTAGGTCTGCTCGCCGTCGCCGAGATCCAGGGTCACCTCGACCCATTCCTTGGCCTTGGCCAGCGGCGGCTGCGGCTCGGTGTCGGAGTCGTCCGGGTCGAAGCTGACCGGCTTGTAGTCCTCGACCTCGGGCAGCTCCACCGGCAGCATCGAGTCCGGCAGCGCGTGGGCGACCCCGTCGGCGTCGTAGACGATGGGGAAGGGCTCGCCCCAGTAGCGCTGGCGGGCGAACAGCCAGTCGCGCAGCTTGTACTGGATCTTCTCCTCACCGACGCCCTGCTCGACGAGCCAGGCGATGGTCGCCTCGATGGCCTCTGTCTTGTTCTTGCCGTCGAGGGCCAGGCCGCGATCGTTGGTGGAGTTGACCAGGGTACCGTCGCCGGTGAAGGCGGCGTCCTGCACGTAGGAACCGTCACCGGTGGACTCCGGCGCGGCGACGACCTCGCGGATCGGCAGGCCGAAGACCGTGGCGAACTCGTGGACGCGCTCGTCGTGGGCGGGCACGGCCATGATCGCGCCGGTGCCGTAGCCGGTCAGCACGTAATCGGCGATGAACACCGGTACCTGCGCGCCGTTGACCGGGTTGGTGGCGTAGGCGCCGGTGAAGACACCGGTCTTCTCCTTGTTCTCCTGACGCTCCAGGTCGGACTTCGCGGCAATGGCCTTGCGGTAGGACGCCACGGCATCCTTCGGGGTCGCCTCGCTGTTGGTCCACAGCGGGTTGGTGCCCTCGGCGTAGGGGGCGTCGGTGACCAGGGCGTCCACCAGCTCGTGCTCCGGCGCCAGCACCATGTAGGACGCACCGAACAGCGTGTCCGGGCGGGTGGTGAACACGCGGATGCGGGCCTCGGACTTGGGCGCGGCCAGCTCGACGGCGAAGTCGACCTCAGCACCGCGGGAGCGTCCGATCCAGTTGCGCTGCATAGACTTGACCTTGTCGGGCCAGTCCAGGTCCGCCAGGTCGTCGATGAGGCGGTCGGAGTAGGCGGTGATGCGCATCATCCACTGCGACAGGCGCTTGCGGAAGACGGGGAAGTTGCCGCGGTCGGAGCGTCCTTCGGCGGTGACCTCCTCGTTGGCCAGGACGGTGCCCAGGCCGGGGCACCAGTTGACCGTGGAGTTGGAGCGGTAGACCAGGCGGTGGGCGTCGAGCGCCTCCTGCTGCTGCTTCGGCGTCAGATCGTCCCACGCGGTGCCGTCGACGCCCTCGGCGGCGAACTTCTCCTCCAGCTCGGCGATCGGGCGGGCCTTCTGCTGCTCGACATCGAACCAGGAGTTGAAGATCTGCAGGAAGATCCACTGGGTCCATTTGTAGAAGTCGGTGTCGGTGGTGGCGATGACGCGGCGGCGGTCGTGGCCCAGACCCAGCCGACCCAGCTGGCGCTCCATGTTGTCGATGTTCGCCTGGGTGGTGGTGCGCGGGTGGGTGCCGGTCTGCACGGCGTACTGCTCGGCGGGCAGGCCGAAGGCGTCGTAGCCGAGGGTGTGCAGGACGTTGCGGCCCTGCATGCGGTTGAACCGGGCGAAGACGTCCGTGGCGATGTAGCCCAGCGGGTGGCCGACGTGCAGGCCCGCTCCGGAGGGGTAGGGGAACATGTCCTGGACGAACAGCTTGTCCGCGGGCAGTTCCTGGTCCGGGTCAGCGAGATCGCCGACGGGGTTGGGGGCGTTGAAGGTGCCGTTGTCCCGCCAGTACTGCTGCCAGCGGTTCTCGAGTGCGCCGGCGAGTTCGGGGGTGTAGCGGTAGGAGGTGGCCTCGCCTGAACTGTTCCGAGAATTAGTCATGGGTACTGATTGTAATAGACTGGGGGACATGATCGTTCTGTCTGTCCTGCTGTTCGTCTTCGGTGTTGCTGTGCTGGTCACGGGGGTGCTTGCTCTGACGGCGAAGCTGCCCGGCAACAAGTGGGTCGGCCTGCGTGTGCCGGAGGCCCGCAAGAACCGCGAAATGTGGGACACCGGGCACCGCATCGCGGGCCCGACCTGGACTGGCGCGGGTGTGGCGTTGATCGCCGCCGGTGTGGTCAGCCTGCAGGGGGGCTGGATGTGGATCATCGTGGCGCTGCTGGTCGTCGGCGCGGTGTTCCTGATCGGCATGGGCGCCGCTCTGGCGGCACAGACGCTGGCGAAGATCGACCACGCCAAGGCGTTGGAGGCGGAGCAGGCACGCGCCGCCGCGGGCTGCTGCTCCAGTGGCGGCTCGTCGGACGCTGACGCTGGCTCGGACGCTGCGGCCGGGTCGTCCTGCGGTTCCGGCGGTGGCTGCGGGGACGGCTGCGGCAGCTGCGGAGACAGTGGGGACGCCGGTCATGCCCACGCCAACGCACCCGCCCCGAACCTGGACGCCGCCCGGCGCGCCATGGCGTCCCGCGACGGGGAGTAAATCACCGAAGGAGCATCCGTATGCCGCTGCAGAAGAACACGCTGACCACAGGGCTCCGCACCTCGGTGCGACCCACCGTGCGTTCCACGGTGCGCAAGGGGGCCGTGCTCGTTACGGCGATGGGGCTCGCCGTCCCGATGCTGACTGCCTGCGGTGAGACGCGCAGTGTCGAGGCGTTCTGCGAGGTCATCGACGACAACCGGGTGTCCTTCGACAATGCGATGAATACCGTGGGTAGCGGGGACTTCAACACCGGGATGTCGCAGTTCTCGGACGCTTTCACCGACCTGCAGGGGATGTGGCCGGAGCTGACGAAGGTCGCCCCGGAGGACATCCTCGAGGACACCGAGACGCTGAACGACACTTTCGGTGACGGTGCCTCGGAGGAGGACGGGGACTCTGACGGCGGCAGCGGCGACGGCGATGGCAATGGCGGCGGTGTCCTCTCCGGGATCTCGGAGGCCGCAGCTGCAGGCGATGCCGCGATCAACGTCAACAACTACGTGAACCGCAACTGCTGACCCCGCGCCGAGCGAGCCGGCCTATGACGCACGCAGTCTAGAATGTGCTGGTGAACACTTTTCTGCACAGGAACATCACCTCCCGGGTCGAGGCACTGCTGGACCAGTTTCCCGTGGTTGTTCTCCGCGGTAGCCGCGGCACAGGAAAGACCACCTTGGCCAGGAGGATCGCCGACGATCGTGGCGGCGCCTTCCTCAGCGCCGAGCGCGCCGCCTCCGCTGGCGTGGGACGGGGCCACGGGTTCACGGTCATCGACGATATCTTCGATGCCACTCCGGGCCGCGAGGTCATCGATGCCGTCCGCGCTGCCGCGGAGAACACCCGGCGTCCCGGCACGTTCCTGCTCACGTCCTCCTCCGACCCCCACCGGGAGGGTGCAGATGCCACCGGCCTGGAGGGGTGGAGCGTCGCCGTGCCTCTGCTCGGTCTGAGTCGGGGAGAGTTCCTCGGGCGCCAGGATGACCTGGTCACCGCCGTGCTCGAGGGTGCGCTGGAGTCCACCACCTCAGCGCCGACCCCCACCGGCCGGCAGGAGCTGCTGGCCCGCGGCTCCCACCCCGGTCTTGGCACGTCCGATCCGTCCGACACCTCCGACTGGTACCGCGACTATCTCACCGATCTGGTCACCCGGGACGTCCCCTCACTGGTCGACGTTGACGATCCGTCCCGGATCCGCGCGCTGCTGGGAGCGCTGGCGGAGAACCAGGCGGGGGAGCTGACCATCGCCGATCTCGCCGCGCAGACCGACATTCCCGCGTCGACGGTCTCCACCTATGTTGACCTGCTGCAGAACCTTTTGGTGCTGGACGTGATCCCGGCGTGGGAACCGGGTGTGTCCAGCCAGGAGATCCAGCGTCCCACCGCGGTGCTGACCGACAGCGGACTGGCGATGACTCTCGGCGCAACAGACCACGGCCTGCTCAAAGGTTTCGTGCTCGCCGAGCCCGGCCGCCAGTCGACCTGGACGGAGCACCGTTTCCGGATCCACACCTACCGCAACGGCAGCGGAAGGGCGGCCGACGCCATCCTGGAACTGCGGGACGGTCGGGTCATCGCGATCCAAGTGCCCGGTGAGAATGGCACGCCCACTGAGGACGCGGCGTCCGACCTGGAGTTTCTCCGCGACAACCTTGGGGAGCGGTTCATCGCGGGCATCATCATCGGGGCTGACGGGAGCGGCTACCGCAGTCTGGGCGAGCGGGTCTGGGAGGTGCCGTTGTCCGTACTGTGGGAGCTGAACACCCTGAACACGCCGAACGCCGATCCCGACGGGAGCCCAGAGGAATGAGCGAGCCAACGTATCCGGTTGTCGTCTGCGGCACGGTGAACATCGACACCTTCGTCGGCGTGGACCAATTCCCGACCTCCGGGGAGACCATCATCGCCGTCCCGAATGGCACGGCGCTCGGTGGCAAGGGGGCCAACCAGGCCGTCGCCGCGGCGCGCTATGCCGCCCGTGAGGGGGACGTCCTGTTCCACGCCACCGTCGGCACCGACGGCGACGGTAACTCCGCCCGCGACGAACTCGCAGGTTACGGGGTGGACGTCACCGCGGTAGGACGCACCGACGAAGCACCCACCGGCCAGGCGTTCATCATGAACGACCCGGCGGGGGAGAACATCATCGTGGTGACCTCCGGGGCCAATGCACTCACCAACCCGGCGACGCTCGGTGGCGCGACTTCCGGCGCAGACTCTGACCCGGACTCGGGTGGGGGAGCAGCCGTGGACTCCGCGGCGGTACTGCTGGCGCAGGGGGAGCTGACCCCGGAGCACTCCGCCGCACTGCCCGCACTGGCCGAGCGGCTGGGTGCCCGGTTCGTCCTGAACCTCGCGCCGGTGACCACCCGCGACCGGGACCTGCTGGCGTCCGCCGACCCGCTGATCGTCAACGAGACCGAGGCCGCCGACGTACTCGGTATGCCACGCGACACCCTGTTGGACGAACTGCTCGACGCCTTCGCTGCCGCCGTGGAACGCGGCCTGGCGGTCTCCGCCGTGGTGACCTTGGGAGCCCAAGGCGCGTTGCTCGTCGCTGGGGGTGAGCGGACCATGCTCGACGCCATTCCGGTCGGCGCGACCGACGCCGCCGACTCGGGGACAGACTCGGCGCAGGTCGTGGACACCACCGGGGCCGGCGATGCCTTCTGCGGCACGCTGGCCGCGGCACTGGCCGAGGGGGATACCTTGGCCGAAGCAGCACGACTGGCGTCCGCGGCGGGCAGCCTGGCGGTGCGCTCGAGGGGTGCGGCGGCGTCCTACGCCGGACGCGAGGACATCCGCCGATGTACGGAGCTGGACAGCTGAGCCGAGGACGGCACAAACGGCGAGTAGGCGACGGCGCCGGGACTGTCTGCAAATTCACGGTGTCGGTTCCTGCAAATCCACGGTGAAGGAATGAATCCGCTGGACTTGCACTATGAATGACCTCATCCACCGCAACGCCTCCCCGTGGATCAGTGACCTCCTGGACCATTTCCCGGTCGTCGTCCTCCAGGGAGCGCGCCAGGTCGGCAAGAGCACCCTGGCTGCCGACATCGCCGGACACCGCCACGGCAACATCGTCACGATGGATAGACAACGCCCGGACCGCTGCCACCACCGACCCCGCCGGGAGATCGGACGTCCGAAGGTCTTCCTCCCGGACAGTGCGCTGGCAATGCACCTCTCCGGCATCTCCGAGGACCAACTGACAGCGCACGAAGAGTACTTCGGTGCGCTTCTCGAAGGCTTCGTGGCAGCAGAGCTTCGTCGGCAGCAAACCTGGTCCGAGGACGATTACCGGCTGCATGCCTACCGGAACAGCAACAACCGTGAGGTCGACTGCCTCATTGAACTGGCCGACGGTCGGGTGATCGCGATCGAGGTCAAGGCATCGTCGACCGTGCGAACCACCTACTTCCGGCACCTCGAGTTCCTCCGGGAGGAGCTGGGAGACCGGCTCATCGCCGGCATCGTCCTGCCGACAGCGCCGGAACCTGGCCGGTTCGGTGACCGGATGTGGGCATTGCCCGTCTCCTCGTTGTGGGAACTGGGAACCAGCGCGGGAACGCTGCGACCATGAGATGGAGGGTATCCCTCATCGGTTCCTTCGCTCCCCGGAGGCGGGGTACCGGGTGACCTGGCGGAAGCACTTTGGTCAGACCACCTCCACGGGTAATCTGTCTCACCATGAGAAACTTCATTAACCGCATCTTGGGATACCGACCCGATCTGCTGATCGTGCTCATCGTCCTGGCTGTCGTTGTGGCGCTCGTTTTCCCCGCCCGCGACGGGTTCGCCGATGTCATGGACTGGGTCGTGAAGATCGCCATCGCGCTGCTGTTCTTCCTCTACGGTGCCCGTCTGTCCACCCGCGAGGCCCTCAACGGTCTGACGCACTGGCGGCTCCACCTGCTGATCCTGGCGTTCACCTTCGTGGTCTTCCCGCTGATCGGCCTGGCGCTGATGCCGCTGAAGTACGCCATCGGCGACGAGCTCTACCAGGGCATCCTCTTCCTGTGCCTGGTGCCGTCGACCGTGCAGTCCTCGGTGGCGTTCACATCGATCGCGCGCGGCAACATCCCCGGCGCGATCGTCAGTGCGTCCGCCTCGAACCTCATCGGTGTCTTCGCGACCCCGCTGCTGGTGCTGCTGCTGATGAGTGGCAGTGACGGTGGCATGCACGTGGACACCTCCGTGTTCATCGACATCGCCCTGCAGCTGCTTGCGCCGTTCATCCTGGGTCAGTTGATGCGCAAGGTGCCGGGTGTGAAGACCGTCGCCGGGGCGAAGCCGACCAGTTACGTCGACAAGATCTCCATCGGCCTGGTGGTCTACGTGGCGTTTTCCGAGGGCATCGTGATGGGGGTGTGGTCGTCGGTGTCGTGGGTGGCGATCGTCGGGATCTGCATCGGTTCGGTCGTCGGCGTGTACGCGATGCTGTGGCTGACCTCCTTCGTGGCCCGACGTGCCGGCTTCGACTACAAGGACCAGGTCGCGATCCAGTTCTGCGGGACGAAGAAGTCCCTGGCCTCCGGTCTGCCGATCGCCGCGGTGCTGTTCAGCGGGGGAGCCGGGCTGATCATCGTGCCGCTGATGATCTTCCACCAGATCCAGCTGATGATCTGTTCCTCGCGTGCGGCGAAGTACGCGAAGCTGCAGCCGGAGAACACCTGGTAAACCGGTCTGCCCATCGTCCCTGCCGGGACTATCGCACTTTCGATGATGGGGAGGCCTGATAGGTTTGGAATAAGCGCAGGTCAGAGAGTCTCATTTTCTGACCACCCGAAGCGGAGGTGCGATAGTCCGGCCGACGGACCCGTCAGAGCGCGTCGTCCCCAGCATCGTTGTCCAGCCCCGGCACAAGAGCCGCGACCCGCTCCGAGAGCTTCCACTCATCACGGCGGCGGGCGGTGCGTTGCAGCAGCCCACGCTGGGCCAGCCAGGTCATCAGCGTCCGGGCATCCGGCTCGGAGGCCTGCTGCAGCAACGCCGCCATCTCCAAATCCACCGTCCCCTTCGCCATGAGGTGGCGCAGCACCACCAGCGTCGCCGCATCCCGGGTCACCCCGCGCCCGTACTCGGCCCGGATCGCGGTCAGAAGCTCCACGAACTCCAGGTCAGGGTCCCCGTCGAAGAGGACCACGTCCACCGCCGACTCCGAGGCGTCGACCACCGGCGGCTCGTAGCCGGCCGAGAGCATCGACAGCCACATCCGGTCGAAACCGCGCGATGACCAGGAATCCAACCCCAGCAGCTGCATCGCATTCATCAGTGCCGGATTCCTCGGCTGCGACGGCCCGGTCAGCAGCCGGTCGGCTGAGCGTCCGCCCGGCAGCCCGCCAGGGGAGTGGACCCGCATCATCTGCGCGGACTGGTACACCACCACCGGCTCCGGACGGGTCCAGTCCCGGTGCAGCAGCGCATTGGTCAGAGCCTCGTCCTGCGCCGACGCCGGGATCGCCGAATCCGAATGCGCGCGCACCAGTGACCGCAACGTCCCGGCGGCGAGCACCAGCGGGATGGTCAGTTCGGTCTCGGTCGGCGGATTCCCCGCGTCGGTCGACCCGGCACGGTAGAGGTGGCGGGCGATGACCGGGGCGTCCGTCCCGCGGTGGAAGAGCAGCTCGGCGGCGAGCGTGGGCTCGCCGTTGTCGGTGAACAGGTCGAGCTGTTTCAGCAGGTCGATGTCGCTGCGGGTCTGGTCGGGACTGCCGCGACGGCGACCGGCACCTGACCGTCCGCCGGAGCCACGGCCAGAACCACCGTCCCCGAGGTCCGGCGCCGCGCCGTAGCGCGCCGGCATGGAGCCGTTGGCCCGCGCAGCGTCCAGCAGGCGGTGTCCTTCCGCCAATGCTTCGGCATCGTAGGACGCCACGGGTACCGCCGATGCGGCGGCGGTGGCGTCCGGATTGCCACGCGCCTCCTCCAACGCACTGCGGGCCGGCCCCTCCAACGGCAGGCAGGCGTCGCCGACCCGGTGCCGGACGACCTCGTCGATCCCGGTGTGCACCGCCAACCCGGCCGGCACACGGATCACCACGATGCGCGTCCCGTGCGCGTAGGCCGCCCAGGCGTCGACGGTGAGGTGCGGACGGGTCGCCGCGAAGATCAGGTGCTCGATCTCCGTCGGGTCGCGCTCGGTGCCGTTGAAGGCATCCGGCCCGGGGGTGCGGTCGGCGATACCGAAGACGACGAACGCGCGTCCGGAGGATCCGTTGGCGAAGCAACAGGCCGTCTTGACCAGCATGTCGTGCGCCTTCTGGTCCGGGTCGCGTGTGGGGGTGTGGACCGGATCCTCCTTGAAGTCCAGCACAGCGGACTCCAGGTCATCGGCCACCGCACCGTCGAGGATGCGGTCGAGCGCCTCGGAGACGTCCCGGGGCAGTGCGCGCTGACGGTCCACGGTTCTGCCCCCTTCTCTCGTCCCAGTCCTACACGCCGCGGATGTCGCCGGAGACCGGGCGGGCACGTTTGACGTACCCGAGCCGGGGCCGGAAACCCGCGGGGTGTTTGAGCTGGGCGACGGCGTCGGCGATGACCAGGCGGAACCTGGCGTCCATCTGCGGTAGTTGGGTCATGGGGAACCAGCCGACCTCGGTGGATTCCTCGTCGTTGACCCGCGGTTCGGTGGTCTCGGGGGTGTCGCCGGTGACCACGCAGCGCACCGTGGTGTCCATGAAGCTGCACTCGTCCCCGTTGGGGTAGGTGACCGGGCCGACCGCGCCGGTGCCGATCAGGGCGTCCACCTCGACCTCCAACCCGGTTTCCTCGGCGACCTCACGCACTGCGGCGGCGGAGACTTCCTCGCCGGGTTCGATGATGCCGCACACCGGCGTCCAGCGGCCGTCGTCGGCGCGCTTGACCAGCAGGACGTCCGGCGTGGCGAAGACGGGGGCGTCGGCGGGGACGTCCCGGACGACGATGGCGGTGACGCCCGGCAGCCACAGTGGGGCGTGTCCGATGCTCTCGCGCAGCTCGGTGATGAACGGTGGGGTTCCCATGGGGCACGAGTCTAGTGCTGGTCGCGCTCGGGGTCATTCCGGCTTCATTCAGGACGCACCGGGTGTGCCTTACATGCGCTGTGCACCCGCTGCGTAAATTCTGTGGGACCACTGCAAGAGTACTGTCGTTACCACGTCCGGTGATGGTAGGCTCACCTACATGAGACGTACACTGCTCCGCGCGGCAGCGGCCGCCACCGCCCTTGCCACCGCGGTCTCAATGGCTGCCTGCTCCTCCGACGACGACAGCGCCGGCGGACGTTCCGCCGACTCCGCCGCAACGTCGAACGGGGAGTTCCCGACCAGCGTCGACACCAAGTTCGGCGAGATCACCATCGACGAAGCCCCGCAGCGCGTCGTGGCACTGGGCTGGGGTGACGCCGAGATCGCCCTCGACCTGGGCGTCCAGCCCGTCGGCGCACGTGACTGGCTCGGCTTCGGCGAGGACAACGACGGCATCAGCCCCTTCAACGACGACTCCTACGACGAGTCCCCGGAGATCCTCGACACCGAGGAGGTCGAGTACGAGAAGATCGCATCCCTCAACCCCGACCTGATCCTCGACGTCCGTTCCGCTGGCGACGAGGACACCTACGAGACGCTCTCCGACATCGCCACCACCGTGTCGGTACCGGAGGGCTCCGAGAGCTTCACCACCACCTGGGAGGACCAGGTCTCCATGATCTCCACGGCCCTCGGCCTGCCGGAGACCGGCGATGAGCTCATCGGCGAGGTCAACGGCCGGATCGACGAGGCCAGGGAGGCCAACCCGGACTGGTCGGACAAGACCGCCTCCGTGGTCACGCAGTTCGGTGACGGCTGGGGCGCGTACGTCGCCGGGGACGCCCGGATGGACCTGGTCACCGCCTTGGGCTTCCAGGAGAACTCCGAGGTGGCCGACATGGCCGAAGACAACTTCTACGTCGACCTGTCCGAGGAGAACATCGACGTCACCGACTCCGACGTGGTCATCGGCTTCCCGATCGGCTCCGATACCACGGAGTTCGAGGAGTCCAGCGGCTGGAACCGTATCGGTGCGGTGAAGGACGGCCGCGGCATCGTCGCCGACGAGGAGCTGACCAGCGCCTTCTCGCTGGGCACCCCGGACGCGATGCTTTACGCCATCGACGAGCTGCAGCCGCAGCTGGAGGAGGCCACCTCCTAGGCGGCTCTCGGGCCCTGCCTGCCCCATGATTGTCGGAAAGGTGGGACCACCCGCCAAAACGCAGTGGTAACTTCGTTCTCTGCGCAGTCGAGGCCAGGACCCAAGTCTCATCAGCCCCCGCGAGAACCCCCTGACAACCACGGAAGGTGGCAGTCCCAGGTGACAAACAGAGAACAGCCCCAGGTTCCCGGCGACGTGTCACCGGTGTTCGAGGACTACCTGACCGCCGTCTTCAAGTCGGAGGAGTGGGACGACACCGCCACCACCAGTGACTTGTCCGCTCTGTTGGGGGTCACGGCCTCCACCGTGTCAGCCACCCTGAAGAAGCTCAGCCGGGAAGGGCACATCGACTACGAGCCCTACGGCCGGTTCAGCCTGACGGATTCGGGTCGCGCGATCGCGGTGGGCGTCCTGCGCCGGCGCCGGATAATCGAAACCTACCTCGCTGAAGCACTCGGGCTGAGCCCCGACGAGGTCCATGGCGAGGCTGACCTGCTGGAACACGCGGTGTCCGCGCGGGTCCTCGAGCGCATGTCGGCAGCGGTCGGCAACCCGTCCTTCGATCCCCACGGGGATCCGATCCCCGGTCCGGACGGCCAGATGCCGTCGCCCGACGAGGAGACCTCGGTGCCCCTGACCCAGCTCCCCGACGGTGAGGACGCGACGGTCACCCGGATCCGGGACAGTGACCCGGCGGTGGTCCGCTACCTCACCGGACGCGGCATCACGGTCTCCGCCGAACTCCGCATGATCACCACCGCACCGTCCATCGGCACGGTCACCGTGGAGGTCGACGGAACCCAGCGCGACCTGCCCGAACCTGTGGCGGCCGCGGTGCGAGTACGCCCTCAGCACTGAGCCGCCGTACCACTCCGCTGCAGCACCCCGCGTCACACTTCGCGATCCGACCCGTCTCAGCCGGATGTGTGACTGCTCAAACTTCCCGCTGGCTCTCGACTCACCGGATATCAGGCTGCGAGCATTGTTTCCGGTCGTCAGGACGGCACCCTCGACAACCTCGAGCGTCCCGCCACCGACGACCAGACACAACCTCATGCAGACACCTGGAAACGGTGCCGCAGCCAGCGGCACCCTGACGAAGGGGAGTAGCTCACAGGTGGCGTGGTCGACGACCTGCCATCTGCCGGTACGTCGACACACTGGTCACCATCGGTGACCCGGCGCCCGGGTCAGCAAAACCACGGCAACGGGCCGAACAGGCTCCGCCGGCCGATTGATGAGCGAGACCTTCGATTCCTCCAAGATCTACCTGGAATCGGAGAACCATCTCATGCTCACCCGCCCTCTGGCGATCTGCGGCACTGCCGCGGTTCCCGCCATCCTCCTGCGCCTCGGAGTCTTCGGCGACAACGTCCCGGACGTCGTGCAGATGCTGATCTACGGCGCCGGCATCGTCGCCGCGTCCTTCGTCCTGGCCTGGGCGGCCGAAGCGGCCCGCCGTGACATCTCCGGCCCATTGGCCATCGCACTGCTCGCCCTGGTCGCCGTGTTGCCCGAGTATGCCGTGGACCTCTACTACGCCTTCCAGTCGGGCTCCGACCACAGCTACATCTCCTATGCCTCGGCGAACGTGAACGGTTCCAACCGTCTGTTGCTCGGCCTGGGCTGGCCGCTGGTGGTGCTGATCGCACTGTGGGCGGTGAAGCGGCGCCGTCGTTCCACCCGGATGCCCACCCCGAAGACACTTATCCTCCCGCACGATTCGCGTCGGGACGTGCTGGTTCTCGGCGGACTGGCCCTGGCAGGCTTCTTCATCCCGCTGACCGGGTCGATTCCCGTGTGGTTCGGCGTGGCGCTGATCCTCGTCTTCATCGCCTACCTCGCGGTCGCCTCCAAGGCCGAGAGCAGTGAGGAACCCGAGTACGTCTCGGTGTCCGCGGCGATCGTCGAGCTTCCCGACCGGGTACGCAAGGCCACCGTAACCACGATGTTCATCGCCGCAGCGGTGGTCATCCTGATGTCGGCCGAGCCTTTCGCGGACGCCCTGGTCGGAGCCGGGACCCAGCTGGGCGTCGACTCCTACCTGCTGGTCCAGTGGTTGGCCCCGCTGGCCTCGGAGTCCCCGGAGTTCATCGTGGCCGCGCTGTTCGCCCTGCGCGGAATGGGCTCTGCCGCGATCGGCACGCTCATCGCCTCGAAGATCAACCAGTGGAGCCTGCTGGTCGGCTCCCTGCCGGTGGCTCACCTGTTCGGTGGCGGTTCGGCGACGATGCAGTTGGACTCCCGGCAGATCGAGGAGTTCACCCTGACGGCGACGCAGACGTTGCTGGGTGTGGCGATCCTGGTCACCCTCCGTTTCCACCGCTGGGCTGCGGTGCTTCTGGTGGGACTGTTCTCGCTGCAGTTCGTCGTCACCGGGGTAGAGGGACGCTACGTCCTCTCGATCATCCACGTGGTGCTGGCGGTCGGCGTCACCGCATGGAACCTGTGGCACGTCCGCCAGGCACACGCCGACCACCACAGTGTGGGCGGCCCGGAGTCCGGTGAGGATCATGACGGGAGCGCGGCGGACTCACCAGACACTTCTCGGACTGCGCACGGGGTCGGGGTGGGTCAGACTCAGACCAGGTAGCCCATTCACGAAGCTGACCAGCGTCTCTTTTTCTCGGCTGCTCGTTCTCCACAACGCCGCGCATATCAGAAAGGTCGAACACCTGGGCACCGAGGTCAGCGCTTCTTGCGGGTCTCCCCGGTGCTCAGTGCGGCGGCCACCAGCAGCGGCTGGAAGAACAGGCGGATCAGCCGCTTGCCGTCGGTGTCCAGGCCGAAACCGTCCTTACGCTCGAGGTACTGGGCGATGTTGCCGGGGAAGATCACCACGAAGAACGCTGCGGTGAGCGCCCCGACCCGCGACCTGGCCGGCTGACGCCAGGCGGCCAGGTTGGAGACACCGAGACCGATCTCGGCCACGCCGGAGCCGAGGACCACGAGGTCCGGGTCAGCGGGGACCCAGCTCGGCACCTGTGCCTGGAACTCGTCGCGCAGGACGGTCAGGTGCCCGATGCCTGCGCCGGCGAGGAAGGCACCCAGCGCGATCTTGCCGAGGTTGCGGCCCTTGCTCTTACCCAGGGCCTTGGCCTGCTTCTTCTTGTCCTTCTTGTCCTTCTTCTTGGCCATGTCGTGCCTTCCTGCTTCTGGGGTAGTTCTATAGATATCAGGGTACGCCGCAGACGTACTTCGCCGACCGGGCTAGGGGAGGGAAGCGGGGAGCCGAATCGCTCCGGATGTCAGAAAAGTGGGATGAAATGCTGCTTCTTCCGTCCGAGAGCAGCGATTTACCCCACCTTTCCGACATGCCCGCGAGCCCGCCTTCGTGGTCGGGTCTCTCACATTGCAGGGCCGCTCAGAACACCCAGTTGACGAGCACCGCGTAGACCACGGTGCCGAGCAGGATCGACAGCGTCGCCGAACGTCGCCACAGGTGCAGGGCCACGGTGAACAGCACCGCGATCAGTGCCGCGCCCACGCCGCCGGGGTTCGAGGACGAACCGACCAGCGTATAGAGCACCAGCACCGTCATCACGCCGACCGGCATGGCGATGCCGAGCCACGCGACCAGCTCAGACTCCCGGAAGTAGCGCATCGCGGCGAAGGGGAGGGCGCGCAGGATCAGGGTCACCACGCAGACCCCGCCGAGGATCAGCAGGGTGTTGGTCAGGTCGACGCCCTCGGGAAGTCCGGCACTCATGACTGGTCACCTGCCTCACCCTGCGAACCCTGCGCGCGCTGCCAGAAGAAGCGTCCCACCAGGTACACGAAGTAGGCCGACAGCCCGATCAACAGCATCTGGCTCTCGCTGATGAGGTAGCCGGCCATCCCGGCGACCGCGGCGACGACCGGGAGCCAGATGTCGCGGCTGACGTCCATCGCCTCGATCGCCAACACCACGAAGAGTGCGGTCAGCGCGAAGTCGAGACCCTCCAGTTCGAAGGGCAGGGCCGAGCCGGCGAGTGCTCCGATGATCCCGGGAGCCACCCACGACAACTGGCAGAACAGCTGCACGGCGATCACCCGCGGCTGCGTCCATGCCGCGGCGCGCTTCGACGTCAGGATGGCGTAGGTCTCGTCGGTCAGCGAGTAGATACCGTAGGCCTTCGCGACCGGCCCGCGCACCGCGGACACCGGGTAGCTCAGCCCGTAGAAGATGTGCCGGAAGTTCACCAGGAAGCCGTAGAGCAGCGCCGACAGGGGAGCGACACCCCCGGTGACCAGGGAGATCGCCAGGAACTCCATGGAGCCGGCGTAGATGACGATGCTGAACACCGGCGTCCACCACCAGGCGAACCCGATCTGCGTCATCAGCAGGCCAAAGGCCAGTCCCAGTGGGATCAGCCCGAGAGCAACGGTCCAGGAGTCGCCGATGCCCTTGCGGACCTCAGCGCCCGCGCTCATGGTTTATCGGTACCGTTCTGAGCCGCCCACCAGGCCTTGAGTTCGGCGACGGCCTCCTCGCGCTCCATCGGTCCGCGGTCCAGCCGCAGCTCCTTGAGGAACGCCCATGCCTTGCCGACCTCCGGTCCCGGCGGCAGGTCGAGGATGGTCATGATGTCGTTGCCGTCGAGGTCGGGACGCACCGCGTCCAGGTCCTCCTGCTCCTTGAGCTCCACGATGCGGCCGTCGAGGTCCTCCACCGCACGCGCCAGCCTGTTGGCCTTGCGCCGGTTGCGGGTGGTGCAGTCCGCACGCACGATGACCTGCAGCTGGGGGAGGAGGGACCCGGCGTCGGTGACATAGCGTCGCACCGCCGAGTCCGTCCACGCGCCCTCGCCGTAGCCGTGGAAACGCATGTGAAGGAACACCAGCTGTCCGATGTCCTCGATCTGCCGCTTGGGGAACTTCAGCGCCTTCAGGCGCTTACGGGTCATCCGCGCACCGACGACCTCGTGGTGGTGGAAGGTCACCGCGCCGGAGTCGGTGAAGGAGCGGGTGTCCGGCTTGCCGATGTCGTGCAGCAGGGCGGCCCACCGCAGGACGAGACGGTCGTCGTCCGACACCTCCGTGATCTCTTCCCTGTCACCGTCGGACTCCCCGCCGAGCAGCCTGTCCTCGATCTCCGTCGCATTGCGCAGCACCTGCAGCGAGTGGGCGTAGACATCCTTGTGCTGACGGTGCTCGTCCTGCGTCAGCTTCAGGGCGGGCAGCTCCGGCAGCACGTGGTCGGCCAGCCCGGTGTCCACCATCAGGTCCAGGCCGGTCCACGGCTCGGCACCGAGCATCAGCTTGTTCAGCTCCGCGGCGACACGCTCCACGGTGATCCGCTGGATCTGCGAGGACATGTCCACCATCGCCTCACGCACCCGCGGCTGCACGTCGAAGCCCAGCTGGGAGGCGAAGCGGCAGGCCCGCAGCATGCGCAGCGGATCGTCGTGGAAGGACTGCTCCGGGGCGGCGGGGGTGTCCAGCACCCGGTCGACGATGTCGTCCAGCCCGTTCAGCGGGTCGCGCAGTTCGTGCTCGCCCTGCTCCGACAGCTCCAGCGCCAGGGCGTTGCAGCGGAAGTCGCGGCGCACCAGATCGCCCTCGAGGGTGTCACCGTAGCTGACCTCGGGGTTTCGGGACGCCCCGTCGTAGGTGTCGGCGCGGAAGGTGGTGATCTCCACGATCGAGCCCTGGTACATCGCCGAGACCGTGCCGAAGTCGATGCCGGTGTCCCACACCGTCTCGGCGATCTCCTCGAGGATCCCGCTGACCGCCTCGGGCCGGGCGTCGGTGGTGAAGTCGAGGTCGTGGGACAGGCGTCCGAGCAGTGCGTCCCGTACCGAACCGCCGACGAGGTACAGGCGGTACCCGGCCGCACCGAAGGCGCCGGCGAGGCTCCGAAGCGTCCTGTCGGTGGTGGCGTCGTCCTTCACCGCCGCCCAGGCGGTGGCGAGCATCTGCGCGGCGGTCCTGTCACTGCTTGTCACCCCCCGGATTCTACAGTCCGCTCCGGACAGCGTCTGACACCAGTCGGCGCGCAGTCGGCCACCGGGAGCCCGCGGGGATACCGCGGGGACAATGCAGGGACACCGCGGCGCCACCCTCAGCGGGGACCAGTTCGCACCGCGTTGCCACAAACCGCCTCCAAGGCACTAGTCTTGTCCCAATGAACCAACGGCGCCGACGCACATCTGCGGACACCTCCCGGGGAGATTCCCGGGGCGAGTCCCGCGGGTCTTCGCGTAACCGGCAGCGGCAGGACAGCCGCCGCTCCCCGGCGCGTCCGGTCCACCAGCGTGACCACAGTGAACTACCCACCTCGGTGGAGACCAGTGCCGGCGGCCTGGTGCTCTCCGGCATGGCTGAGGCGGTGCGCGGCGACGGGTCGGTGGACCTGTCGAAGATGTACGTGGCACTGATCGGACGGCTCGACCGTCGCGGTCGGCTGCTGTGGTCGATCCCGAAGGGCCACATCGAGCCGGACGAGTCCCGCCACACCACCGCCGAGCGTGAGGTGTGGGAGGAGACCGGTGTGTACGGCGAGGTCGTCAGTGACCTGGGCACCATCGACTACTGGTTCGTCTCCGAGGGCCGCCGGATCCACAAGACGGTGCACCACCACCTGTTGCGCTACGTCGACGGCGACCTCAACGACGAGGATCCGGAGGTCACCGAGGTGGCGTGGCTGCCGGTGAGCAACCTGGTGGAGCGTCTCGCCTACGCCGATGAGCGCAAGCTCGCCCGTCAGGCCCACGACCAGCTGCCCGACCTCGCCCGTAAAGAGGCGAAGGCCGGACGTCGAACCCCGCGGTAGCCGGTGGGGCAGGCAGTGGGGCAGATAGTGGGGCACGCGGCGGCACAGTCCGTGACGCAGACGGCGCACAGGTGGCGGCCGCGCTGGCGTGACTCCCGCGGGCGCGTCCCGGTGGTGTACGCCGCGGTGGCGGCGCTGGTGGCGACGCTCGGGATCGCGCTGGCCCCGGCGACGGTGGCGCAGGACGCTCCGGGCGACGGCGGCACTGTCGACACCGACGGCACCAGACCAAGCTGGGCGAATCCGGAGGCACGGTCGGCGGACCCGGACAACGGGGTGTCGGTGGAGATCATCTCGCAGCAGCCAGCCGTACTGGGGTTCGACGGTGCGCTGGACCTGACCGTCCGCATCAGCAACTCCTCCGACCGGACGGTGGACGATCTGCAGTTGCGGACCCAGCGTCAGGAGGCCGTGGACGATTCCTCGGGTGTGTCGACGTCGATGCTGTCGAATCAGGGCGAGTACCCGTGGGTGGGGCCGTTCGCGAACCTGGACGGCTCGATCGACCCTGGCGAGGACCGCCAGTACCGGTTGACGGTGCCGGTGGATGACCGCTCGGGCAGCCTGCCCGGACTGGGGGTGACCGACTCCGGGGTGTACCCGGTGATGCTGAACCTCAACGCCGACCATGGTGAGGACGGGACGTCCTTCCTCGCTGCGGCGCGGACCACGGTCACCGTCCGGGACGACGGGGACGACCAGAACGGTACAGACAACTCGCGTCCGTCGGGCCTCACCATGCTGTGGCCGCTGTCCTCCGCCACCTCCGCCACCCCTGGTCAGGTCGGCGATGCCCCCGACCCCAACACCCTCTACCTCCCCGACGAGACACTGGCCGAGGAACTCGCCACCGGCGGACGGCTGTCCACCCTGCTGACCAGCTACCGCGACGCCCTGTCCGGCACCGGTGGCAATGAGCTGCGCGAGGCGTCCTGTATCGCCATCGACCCCGACCTGCTGGAGACCGTCGACCGGATGGCCGGCGGCTACCGGGTGGCCGACGAGGCCCCCAGCCCGGTGGAGGAGCCCGTCCGGCTGCGTGACCGGTGGACCGATGACTCCGAGGGCACCACCTCGGAGTCCGGCACGGGGGCCGAGGCCGCCGCCGACTGGCTCGATGAGCTGCGCGAACTGACCGAGGGTCACTGCATCGTCCCGCTGCCGTTCGGCGGGGCTGACCCGAACGTCATCTCGGACATCGACGACCCGTGGCTGACCGAGCTCTCCACGCGCGGTGCCGCCACCGTGGAGGACGTCCTCGGCACCGATGCCGCCGACGGGGTCGTCATCCCCGGCTCCGGATACCTGGAGGAGTCCACGGTCGCCGCGCTGGGTGAGGCCGAGCGGGAGACCCCGCTGTCGACCCTGGTGGCGGACAACACCGTGCAGTCCACGACCTCGTCCCCGGGCAGCACCGCCGGGGTCGTCACCCTGCCCGGCGGCACCCGGGCGCTGCGCTTCCCGGCGGAGTTGGGTACCGCACTGGCGGCGACCGGGGACACGCCGTCGACCTCGGCCTACGGCAACCCGGGTAACCGTCGGACCCTCGACGATGACACCGGCCCCGAGCGCATGGCTGCCGCCGTCGGCGTGCTTGACCTGGAGCTGCGCGGTGCCGGGTCGACCGCGTCCGGGGCGAATGTCCTCGCTGTCCCGCCGGCGGAGTGGACGGTCGACGGCAAGGATGCGGCCACCTGGCTCAGCGCCGTCGGACGCTACCTGTCGGACGGTTCGGCGCGTCCGGTCACCTTCGGTGCCGCCCTGCGCGGGGTTGCCGAACCCGGCACGACGGTGGCCCCCGCCGTCGACCCCGCCCCGGCCAGCGCCGCAGAGCGTGAGGACGCCCGGGAGCTCACCGGGGACCTGCACCAGTTCACCCGGATCATGGTGGAGGACGGGAACCTCGCCCTGACCCCGCAGATCTTCACCCGGCCGATGTTCGACGACATCCTGCGCTCGGTGTCGACCACCCGTCGGCACGCGCAGTCGGAGCACCGGGCGACCGTGCGGGCGTCCGAACAACGCCGGGAGACGGTGCAGGAGCTGGAGTCGACCCTGCGGTCCTCCGTCTCGCTGCTGCCGCCGGGCAGCGTGTTCACCCGCACCAGTGACGGCGCCCCGCTGATCATCGTGGCCCGTAACGGGCTACCGCTGCCGGTGCGGGTGCGGGTGGACTACGAGTCGGACTCGGATGTCACCCTGGACACGCCCGGGGTGGAGAGGATTCCGGCGCAGGGCAGTGTGACCCTCCAGATGACGGCGACGACCGGTTCGGGCAATCGGAACACCGATCTGACGATGACGCTGAAGACTCCCGATGACCAGCAGATCTCTGATCCGGTGACGATGCGTCTGACCTCCGGTCCGGGCGGGATGGCACTGGCCGTGGTGGTCGGGGTGATGCTCGTCTTCGGCCTTTTCGCCGTGTCCCGGGTCACGAAACGCCGCCGAGAGTTAGCAGGAAAGCGGGAACGTACACGATGATGGTCGTGTGACTGATTCTCAAGAGACCTCCGAAGGATCCGGTTCCTCCGGTGAACGCGGCCGTTTCCGTGCCTCGATGCCTCCGGCGAAAGTCCCGGCACCGAAGAAGGCTGCCCCGGGTCAGCGTGCTGGCACCGGGACCGGTGGCGTAGCCGGCGGCGGTGCGAGCGGCGAGGACCACTCACACCTGGACAGGTCTCCGGCCGAGCGCGCCGCAACCGACCCACGGCTACGTGCCAGTGGGTCGGACGCTGCGACGCTCACCGCGTCGGGTAGTGGATCCGCCGGTGCGTCCGGCAGCGGTGCCACTGGCGCCGATGGAACGGTCGACAACGAAGGCTCCGCGGTGACCCAGGCGTCCGACACGGACGTGGTGAGCGCGACCGGCTCAATGGCCATCGCCACCCTGCTGAGCCGGATCACCGGCTTCCTGCGGACCGTGCTCATCGGCTCCGCACTCGGCGCGGAGATCGCCTCGGCGTTCAATACGGCGAACACCCTGCCGAACCTGATCACCGAGCTCGTGCTCGGTGCGGTGCTCACCAGTCTGGTGGTGCCGCTGCTGGTGCGCGCGGAGAAGGAGGACCCGGACCGCGGCGCAGCGTTCATCAGACGCCTGTTGACCATCACCTTCACCCTGATGATGACGGTCACGGTGATCGCCGTCATCGCCGCACCCTTACTGACCAGGGTCTCACTGGACGTCGACGGCGGCGTGAATGTCGGCATGTCCACAGCCTTCGCCTATCTGGTGCTGCCACAGATCGTCTTCTACGCGATGTTCGCGGTGATGATGGCGATCCTCAACACCAAGGGAGTGTTCAAACCCGGTGCATGGGCTCCGGTGGTCAACAACTGTGTGACCCTGGCTGTGCTGGGAATCTACTGGCTCCTGCCGCGGGACACGAAACTCTCGCCGAATGACTCGGTGACCATCACCGACCCGCACATCATGCTGCTCGGACTGGGCACCACGGTCGGTGTGATCGTCCAGGCGGCCATCATGGTGCCGTACCTGCGTAAGGCCGGCATCGACATGCGACCGCTGTGGGGTCTGGACGACCGGCTCAAGCAGTTCGGCGGGATGGCGCTGGCCATCGTGGTGTACGTGGCGATCTCCCAGGTGGGCTGGATCGTCAACAACCGCATTGCATCGGACCAGGGTGCTGCCCCGACCATCTACATGCAGGCCTGGCAGCTGCTGCAGGTGCCCTACGGCGTAATCGGCGTGACCCTGCTGACTGCGGTGATGCCGAGGCTGTCGCGCAATGCCGCCGACGGCGACGACAAGGCCGTGGTCAAGGACCTGACCATGGCCTCGAAGCTGACGATGCTGGCCCTGGTCCCAGTCATCACCTTCTTCACCGCCTTCGGCACCCTCATCGCGCCGGCACTGTTCGCCTACGGTTCGTACTCCATGGAGACCGCGAATGTCCTGGGCTGGACGATCAGTTTCTCCGCCTTCACGCTGATCCCCTATGCCCTGGTGCTGCTGCACCTGCGTGTGTTCTACGCCCGTGAGGAAGTATGGACACCGACGTTCATCATCGCTGGCGTTACTGTGACCAAGCTGACGCTGGCCTTCGCCGCCCCGCATATCGCCAGTGAACCCCGCCTGGTCGTGGTGCTGCTGGGTGCCGCCAACGGCATGGGCTTCGTCGCCGGTGCGATCATCGGCCACCGGCTGCTGAAACGCTCGCTGGGGCACCTAGGTATGAAGAGCGTGGCGCGCACCTCGGCATGGGCGCTGGGCGCCTCGGTCATCTCCGCGCTGATCGTCTGGCGGATCGACGCACTGGTCGACCGCTTCCTCATCCCGGACGGTTTCACGTTCGGCTTCCTGATCCGCCTCCTGATCACCGGTGTGCTGTTCCTGGTGATCGTGATGGTGCTGCTGTCCTTCACCAAGCTGCCCGAGGTCCGCACCATCGGCGCCTCCTTCGCCCGCCTGCCGGGCGTGGGCCGCTTCTTCCGCGGCGCCGCCACCGCCGACGCCGAAGCCAAGACAGACACCGAGGTCGGCCAGGGTGCGCGAATCACCGAGATGGACCTCACCGGCATTTCCGGCATGTCCGGTATGGCGGGGATGACCGGTCAGGACGTCGTGGGTGCGGCGATGCCGCCGCTGTCCGCCGGTCGGGTCCGCGGCCCGCGCCTGGTACCGGGTGCGCCGATCCTGCACGGCCGGTTCCGACTGCTGTCGGACCATGGTGGTTCCCCGACCGCCCGACTGTGGCAGGCCCGCGACAACGAGTCCGGCGACCTGGTCGCCCTGACCATCCTCGACCCGCAGCTCGCCGGAGCCCGACCCGGGGATCTGCTGGAGCGCACCGACACACTGGCCCGGGTGAAGTCCCCGGCGGTGGCGACGATCCGGGAGATCTGTGACGCCCGCACGCTGGTGGTCGTGGTGTCCGACTGGACCGAAGGAGCGCCGCTGACCCGCGTCGCGGACTCCGGCCCTGACCCGCTGGCCGCCGGATATGCCCTGGCGGACCTGGCGGATGCCGCCGGCGCCGCCGCCGACATCGACGGCGCACTCGGCATCGACCACCGTAACCGGGTGCGGATCAGCTCCGAGGGCCGTGCGGTGCTGGCCTTCCCGGGTGTGCTGCCGAGCAGCTCGCCGCGCCAGGACATCCACGCGATCCGGGTGTCGCTGGATCTGCTGCTGTCCTCGGTGGACCCGGCGGAGGTGCCGGAGCGGCTACGTGCCATCGCCGACGACACCCAGAACGTCGACGGGATCGATGGTCACACCCTGGCGAAACGCCTGCGTGAGGCGACGACCGAGACTTTCGACTCCGACCTGGTGACCACTGTCGATGTGGCACCGAACCCGGAGCAGCGGGCGGGCTTCGGTGCTGCCCCGGAGAAGCCGGGACGCACCGCCCTGTCCGCCGGTATCACCATCGGTGGCATCTTCCTGGTGGTGGCGCTGGCCGTGGTGGCGGTCGCCTTCTTCGGTGGCGACCGGCGGGATTCCCCGGTGACCACCGACTCGATCCGCGGTGGTGGGACGTCCTCGACGGCGGAGGCGCCGGGCAACACGACCCCGGAGGAGATCGACCCGCTGTGGGCCGCGGAATGGGCCCCGACGGACGCCGGCACCGGCACGCTGGACAATCCGGATGATGCCCCGTTGATCATCGACGGGGATACCGGGACGACGTGGAGCTCCGCCGAGTACTTCGCCCAGTTGGGTGACGGTCCGGAGTCGTTGAAGCCGGGCATCGGCCTGCTGTTGCAGCTGCCGGACACCACCACGGTGACGGAGGTGCAGCTGGAGGGCCTGACCGAGGGCACCAGGATCGAGCTACGGCTCGCTCCGCGCGGCGGTGACCTGGACTCCCTGGAGCAGGCCACGCTGCTGGATGCACAGACGGCGTCGGGCGAGACCATGACGCTCTCGCAGGACATCGGTGGTGACGGCACCGAGGGTGCTGATGGTGACGTTGACGCCGAGGCGCTCGAGAACGCAGTCTCCGGCGACCGGGTGCTGCTGTGGATCACCGAGCTGCCGATGCCGGACGCCGCGAGCGTCGGCGAGGTGACGGTGACCGGTATCCAGTAGACGTCGGAGAGGTGGGATCAGTGGTGTCAGACCCGTGGGATCATTTGCGGTGATCTGCGCCAGAAGCCAACGATCCATCCCACCTAACTAACGTCGCCCTGTCCGCCGTGCCGGAACATAGATCCCCAGCACTAGATCCCCAGCACGACGCGGGCGATGAGGAAGTACACGATCAGGCCGGTGGCGTCGACGAAGGTGGTGATGAACGGGTTCGAGAACACTGCCGGATCAACCTTCAGCGCCCGGGCGATCATGGGCATCACGCCACCGATGGTCGCGGCCATGGAACACACGGCCAGCAGGGTCAGGCCGATGACGATGCCCACGTCCGGCTCGAAGAGCAGTCCGGTGATGACCGCGCCGAGCGTCCCCAACAGGGCGCCGAGGCTGACGCCCACCCCCAGTTCCCGCAGCAGCACCTTCATCACATCGCGTGGATGCACATCACCCAGTGCCAGGGCACGGGTCACGGTGGTGGCCGCCTGGTTTCCGGCGTTGCCACCGGTGCCGATCAGCAGCGGCACGAACAGTGCCAGGACGGTCACCTGTTCCAGGGTGTCCTCGAAGGTGGACATCACCTGCACGGTCAGGGTGGCTCCGATGGCGAGCACCAACAGCCACACCACACGGGAACCGACCAGGGAACGCACCGGGGTGGCGAAGTAGGGCCGACGCAGCGGCTCCACACCACCCTGACGCGCGGTGTCCTCGGTTTCCTCGTGCTCGAGGATCTGGGCGGCGTCGTCCAACGTGAGCACACCGACCAGACGGTCCTCCTTGTCCACGACCGGGAGAGCGAAGTGTCCCAGGTTGGTGCACTTTCGCGCTGCACTCTCCGCGGTCTGGTAGGCCGAGGCCACATCGGGTCGCTGCATGATGTCGCCGATCAGGGTGTCCGGCTCGGCGCGCAACACATCGCGGAGACTGAGGATGCCGATGACCTTGCGGGCGTCGTCGAGGACCGGCAGGGCGTACACCGTCTCGGCATCGTCGAGTCCGGAGCGCACCCGCTCCAGGGTGTCGCCGGCGGTGGCGTCCGCCCGGAGGTTCAGTGACTCCGGGGACATGCGGCGTCCGACCGAGCCCTTCGGGTAGCCGAGGACCTCGGAAGTCATGTCCCGTTCCTTCGCCGACAGGCCCCGCAGCAACCGTGGCGCCAGGGTGGCGGGAAGTTCGTCCAGCAGCCAGACGCGGTCATCCGGATCCAGCTCGGCGAAGATGGCGGCGACTTCGGCGTCCTGCAGGTCGTGGATCAGATCACCCTGCATATTGGGGGAGAACAGGTCGAAGACGGCCATCGCTCGGTCCTTCGGCAGCAGCCGGTAGACGATGGCGCGGTCGTTGTCGGCCAGACGTTCCAGCACCAGAGCCAGCTCATCCGGGGTCACCCCCGTCATTGCGGCGCTGATCGCGGGAAGGTTCTTGTTCTCGATGAAGGTCTCGATGGTGTCGACTAGGTCGATGACATCGCTCTGCGTGGTGGTCATACACGGTCCTTGTTGCCATGGTGAGCGCTCCACGGTGCTACCGTGCCGGGGATCACCCGGGGAAAAGCGCAGGACGTCGGGGTCGCGCGCACCCCATGACGCAACAAAGCCGGTGAAGACCAGGTGTGGTCTCAGCCCAGGTGCAGCCGTGAGGGCGCGCTGGATGATCGATCCGGGATACTGTCACTGGACATTCGCGCCCCCACCTCCTTAAGTCCTACCTCTGGGACCCACTTTCCGTGGGTGTCAACTGTCCTGAACCTAGTCAGGCCACCTGCCCGGAGCAAATTCAGGGCGACTGTTAGGCTTCGGGTTTGTGAGCAACTTCGGGTTCATCCGGGACGACGATGTCGTCGACCAGCCGATCCTCGACAAGTTCCACGTCCTGCGCAAGGTCGGTAACACCGCGGTGCATGCCAGCGGAGACGTCAAGAAGGCCACCGCCCGGCTGCTGCTCAACGAGTTGTTCCACGTCGTGGTGTGGGCGGCGCAGCGCTACACGGTGCACCCCGATGATGTGCCGGTGCATGCGCAGTTCAGCCCGTCGCGGATCAGCTCGGACCGTACGGGCGCTACGGGTTCTGCCGACCATACCGTCCTGCGGCGGACGGCGGAACGCCAACAGGCGGAGATCACGGAGCTGCGTGCTGCGATCGCCGATGCGCGGGCGCGGCGCACCGGCAGTGACACGCACGACTACTACGAGGCGGCGACCCGTCGGGTGCTGGTGGACGAGCTGCTGCACGAGGCCGGGTGGGATCCGGTGATCTTCTACTTCAACGGGGTCGGCACGTACCTGTGGTATGACACGGAGGGCTATCCGCCGCGTCGGACGCAGGGCTTCTACACCCGCGCTGAGCTGGAGAATCTGGTCGCGCGACGGGGCGGTCGGCCGTTAGCTGAGGTGCTGTCGGACGTGCTGTCGGACGCACCGGACGGTACGGACGCACCGGACGGTACGGACGGTACGGACGGTACGGACGGTACGGACGGTACGGACGCGCAGCGTCCGGCGGTTCAGGATCTCGCCGCCCACCAGCGCCAGGCGGTGAGGGCCACGGTGACGGCCTTCGATCACCGGCAACGCGGGGCGTTACTGGTCATGGCCCCGGGGACGGGCCGGGTGGCCACCACCGCGGCGATCGTCGACGTGCTGGCCGAGGCCGGGTGGGCCGACCGGGTCGCCTATCTGGCCGATGATGCCCGACGCCTGGAGCGGGCCCGGACTGCGTTGGCGGAGTTGGACCGGCCGGGGATCTACACGATGACCTATTCACAGATGATGGACCGGGTGGAGCGTCTGGAGTTCGGCCCGGGTTCTTCGACCTGGTGGTGGTGGACGAGGCCGCTCCGTCGGTTCGTGGTGCCCCACGACGTCCTGTTCGAGTACTTCGACGCACTGTTGTTGGGCTTCACCTGCAACCCGCCGACCCGATCGACCAGGGCACGTTCGCACTGTTCGGCCTGCCGGAGGGGCAGCCGACATTCCAGTTCACCGCAGGGGATGCGGTGGAGACCGGGGTGCTGGTCCCGGCGCGTACCGTGTCCGTCTCCGGTGTGGATGGTTCGGACGCTGCGGCCGAGAGCGCTGCGTTGACCTACCTGGAGGAGCATGGTCACCGGATCGACGGGGAGCTGGCGCGGACGGTGGTAATCGGCCCGGCCGAGCACACCGATGCCCTGGTCATCGATACCGCCGGTAATCTCGCTTACCCGGACCAGGAGCTTCCGGATGCGGACCCCGGCCGTGTTCGGCGTGCGGTGGACCGCCAGGTGCGGCTGCTGGAGCGTCTGGATTCGGGACGTCCTGACGGAACCACCCGCACCAGGAACAGTGGCGATGCAGGCGATACAGGCAATACAGGCGATACGAAGGAGCGCGCGGCCACTGCCGGGTATGGAGGAGCCGGAGTTCAGCGGGGACACCGGGCACGACAGCGGAGTCGACAACTAGATTTTTCCGCAAAACCTTTACCGGGCCGCAGAGTCGCGCTACAGTGAAGGGCACAGCAGAAGTGCTGTAGGAGGACTCTTCACCGCGGGGACGGTGGAGGGCAGGGGAGAAGACACAGAATCCGGGGGATTCGTGACCATGACCATTGCATTGACTGTTCCATCTGCGCCTGAACTGTCCGACGCCGAACTACTGCGTCGCCACCACGCCGGCTGCGGGGAAGCGTTCGCGCAGCTCGTCGACCGGCACCGCGTGCTGTTGAACTGGACGTTGAGCCAGGCGGGCGTCCCGTACGACGACCGCGCCGACCTGCTTCAGGACGCACTGCTGAAGGTCCACCGCACCGCAGCGACGTTCCGGGGAGCCGGATCCGCGGCGTCCTGGCTGTGCACCATCGCGCGCAATACCGCATTGAGCCACGTCCGTCGGATATCCCGGCGCAACGAGGACTCCCATCAGTCTCTCGACCAGGATGTTCCGCTGCCCGAGCTGACGTGCCGTCGGGCGGTGGACGCCGGACGCGCGGTGCAGCGTCTCGTCCTGAATGACGCGGTGAACAGCCTGCATCCGGGGCTACGGGATGTGTTCATGTGCACCGAGGTCCACGACTGGCCGTTGGACCGCACAGCCGAGCATCTCGGTGTGCCGGTGGGGACGGTGAAGTCCCGGCGTGCCCGTGCCCGGGCGCAACTGCGACAACGGCTCACCGAAGAGTGAGCGGGGGAGTGAGTCGTGCGTCACTCGCGACTGCCTGGTGACGCACTCACCACGAGGTGCTTCGGGGGCTGGACAACATGGCTAGAATCATCTGCATGAGCGATTCCACCCCCACCGTCCACGACATCATCATCATCGGCTCCGGCCCCGCCGGTTACACCGCCGCCATCTACGCCGCACGCGCCGAACTCAAGCCGCTGGTCTTCGAGGGGATGGATTTCGGCGGTCTGCTGATGCAGACCACCGAGGTCGAGAACTTCCCCGGCTTCCCGGCGTCCATCATGGGCCCGGCGCTGATGGATGACATGCGCAACCAGGCCGAGCGTTTCGGTGCGGATCTGCGCATGGAGGACGTCGAGCGGGTCGAGCTCGCCGGCGGCATCAAGAAGGTCTTCACCGACGATGAGGAGTTCCACGCCCGCACCGTGGTGCTCGCCACCGGTGCCGCTCCGCGCTACCTGGGTGTTCCTGGCGAGGAAGCGCTGCTGGGCCACGGTGTCTCGGCGTGCGCGACCTGCGACGGGTTCTTCTTCAAGGAGAAGCAGATCGCCGTCATCGGCGGTGGCGACTCGGCGATGGAGGAGGCCGACTTCCTCACCAAGTTCGGCGACAAGGTGACTATCATTCACCGCCGTGGCGAGTTCCGTGCCTCCGCCATCATGGAGGAGCGCGCCCGCAACAACCCGAAGATCGACATGATCATGAACGCCACAGTGGAGGAGGTCCTCGGCGAGGGGACCGTCCAGGCCCTGAAGCTGAAGGACACCGTCACCGGCGAGACCCGTGAGGTCCCGATGGACGCCATGTTCGTCGCCATCGGCCACGATCCGCGGACCACGGTCTTCGAGGGCCAGGTCGAGCTGCAGGACAACGGCTATGTCAAGGTCGCCGAGCCGTCCACCGCGACCTCGCTGCCCGGTGTCTTCGCTGCTGGTGACCTGGTGGACTCGCACTACCAGCAGGCCATCACCGCCGCCGGCTCGGGCTGCCGCGCCGCGCTGGACGCCGAGGCGTACCTGGCTGCGCTGTAGACAGCCTCGGGAGGCTGCATGGAGACAGTCCCCAGAGGCACCTGACAGGCAGGTGACAGGCGTGTGACAGACCCCTGACAGGTGCCGGGTCCGCCGATTCCGCGTTCATACCGGCCTTGACGCAAGCGTGACGAAATCGTGTCGGGACCGTGACGCTCCGGAGAGTGTAGTTGGCGACCCGTACGGGTAGGATCGCGTTCATACGTGTGCCCAACCCCAGGAGATTCACGAATGAACCAACCCGTCGCCGTGACGCAGGAATCCTTCCGCTCGAGCGTCATTGATGCCGAGCAGCCCGTGCTTGTCGATTTCTGGGCAGGCTGGTGTCAACCGTGCCTGCAGATGGAGCCGACGATCAACGAGATCGCTGCCGACTACGCCGACAAGGTGTCCGTGGCCAAGGTGAACGTCGAGGAGGAGCGCGGCCTGGCTGCCATGTTCCAGGTCATGAGCATCCCTGCCCTGATGGTGTTCAAGGACGGCAAGAAGGTCGTCGAACTCCACGGTAGACAGTCCAAGGACGATCTCGTGGCAGTACTCGACGGTCTCACTGCGTAGCGGATCTGGTGGTTTCGATGTACGGAGACAGGTTTCGGGTAGGGGACAGCAGTCCCCGCGTAGCCGAGGTGCGGGGAACTCTCGCCCGGCTCGGCTTCATCGACGGTTTCGATGGTGATGCCGCTGGCGATGGTTCCCAGCAGTGGACCCCGGAGGACGAGTACTTCGATCCTGCGCTGGAAACGGCGATTCAGGCTTTCCAGCAGCATCGTGGGATCGACGCTGACGGGACGATCACCGACGGCACGCTGCGTGCCCTCCGCGAGGCCTCGTACACTCTCGGCGCACGGGTGTTGTCCCTGCAGCCGCCCGGTGCGTACTTCGTCGGTGACGACGTCGCCGAGCTCCAGTCACACCTGCTGGACCTGGGGTTCTTCACCAGCCGGGTGGACGGCCACTTCGGGGAGGAGACGCACTCCGCAGTACGGCTCTACCAGCTGAACTACGGTCTGACCGTCGACGGCATTTGCGGCCCGTCCACCCTGCGGTCACTGCGCTACCTCGGCCGTCGGATCACCGGTGGGTCACCCCAGGCCATCCGCGAGAAGGAACGGATCCGTGCCGCGGGTCCGCAACTCACCGGCAAGCGGATCGTGCTCGATCCGGGCCTGGGCGATGGTGAGCACGGCCAGATCGTCAAGGGGCCCTACGGACCGATCACCGAAGAGGAGATCCTGTGGGACCTGGCGACCAGGACCGAAGGCCGGATGATCGCCGCAGGTATCGAGACGATCATCTCGCGACCGCGGACCGGTAACCCCTCGCACCTGGACCGGGCCTCGATCGCGAATGCTTTTGGTGCGGACCTGATGATCTCTCTGCGAGCAGACTCCTACCCGAACGAGCGCGCACATGGTGCCGCTTCGTTCTACTTCGGCTCCGAAATCGGACGGTCCTCTGTGAGCGGCGAGAAGCTGTCGAACTATATCCTGCGTGAGGTGTCGGCCCGGACCTCGTTGACCAGTCTTCACAGCCACCGCAGGACCTGGGATATTCTCCGGATGACACAGATGCCGGCCGTGCAATTCGTCGTCGGTTACCTGTCGAACCCAGATGATGTCGCTGTGCTGACCGATTCAGATGCCCGGGACACCATCGCAGAGGCGCTGGTGGTTGCCGTGAAACGGCTGTACCTGCTGGACGCCGACACTGCACCAACCGGCACCTACCGCTTTGCTGACCTGTTGGCGGCGGAGTCCGGGTCCTGAAGGGGTTAGAACCCGCCTGAGTCTCCTGGAGGGCCCTTCGCGTGGCTCTGGGGCCTGATCCCGCCGTCAGGCCCGCTGGCCGCCGAGTACGGTGCTCAGCGGGGCCGAATTGTTCAGCAAGGCGTGCGTGTCCGCCTCGAAGTCACTGAACAGGGATGCCGCACTGTTCAGGTCCTTGCGGTACCGGGGAAAGCGCGGGTGTTTTCCGATAATCTCGAAGCCCTGCTGTTCCAGGATGTCCGCCGACAGCACCGGGGCGCCCTCAAGGTCACCACTGTGCGGACGCTCCTCCCACCCGTGGTAGCCCTCCGGGAAGTAGGAACCCTCCGGAGTGTCGGCGTCATTGCGTCCGAAGGCCTCCACAGCTACGATGCCACGTCGCTCTGCCTCAGTGACGACGGTGTCGATCAGGCTGTGCTCGAGATACAGACCCATGTAGGGCTGATCCACGAAGACATTCGAGATCAGGATCGCGTCACCGGAGACCGGACCAGAGGGCATGGCCAAGGAGCCGGGAAAGTAGGACGGGGGAGCGAAGAACACTGATGCCGCTGCACGTTCACCGCTTCCGACGTCGCCGGTACTGACGTACGCGGTGTAGCCGCAGATGCCCCACCGGTACATCACGGTCTGGACCCACATCTGCTTGTCGAAGACCGCGTCATCGGATTCTTCCCCGGGAGGGAGTTCCCAGAAGGTATCTCGGGCAGCGTCGGCCTCCACTTGGGCATCACCGTCAAGGCGAAGTGCACTGTACCTGATCTCCACCGGCGCTCCTTACGTCGTCCGCTATCAGTCTACCGGGACTTATAGAGACAGTGCGGCTTTTGCTGTGGTTCTGGTAACTGATGTTTCACGTGAAACCCCACCCCCTGGTTTCACGTGAAACATTGACCTAGTCTTCGCGAGGGAGCTTCAGCAGATCAGTGATGCGTTCGAAGTCGTCCTCGTCGCCGAACTCAACGACGATCTTTCCCTTGCGGGCACCCATCTGGACGGTCACGCGGGTATCGAGGGCGTCCGCTGCGGACGACGCCCAGTGCTGGACCGCCTCGGGCTGTTCACGCACTGCGCGCTTTCGCTGCGACTTCTCCTGACCGTCACCGCGGTTGAGCAGGACGACAGCCTCCTCGGTCGCACGCACACTGAGCCCTTCGGCAACGATCCGGTCTGCCAGATGCTCCTGGTCCTCCTGTCCGGTCTTCACGCCCAGCAGAGCACGGGCATGGCCAGCACTGAGCACACCTGCAGCCACCTTGCGCTGTGTGGTGACCGGCAGCTGCAGCAGTCGCAGCATATTGGTGATCAGCGGACGGGAGCGCCCCAGTCGCTTGGCCAACTCACCCTGGGTGACGCCGAACTCCTCCAGCAGCTGCTGGTATGCGCTGGCCTCTTCAAGCGGGTTGAGCTGGACACGATGAATGTTCTCCAGGAGAGCATCGCGGAGCATGTCTTCGTCATCGGTCTCGCGAACGATGGCGGGGATGAGCTCGAGGCCGGCAAGTTTGGACGCACGGAGGCGGCGCTCACCCATGATGAGTTCGAAACTATTGGCCTCGAGCGGGCGGACGACGATCGGCTGAAGAAGGCCGAACTCCTTGATCGAGTGAACGAGCTCGTTGAGCGGCTCCTCCTCGAAGACCTCACGGGGATTCTTCACATTCCGCCGGATCTCAGCGATCGGAATCTCACGATAGCTGGCACCGAAGTCATTCGGAGTTTCAGCGGCGTCACTGACGGAACTTACACCCTCACTAGCCCCCGCCAGAGAAACGTCACTGTGACGCTGACCTGTCGAGGTAGCAGAGTCGGTTCCGGATGACGTTCCGCCGCGCGTGACGGTCGACGATCCGGGAGCGGTGGAGCCATCCGATGATGACTTCTCGGCGCCGCGAGTCACTGACGCGCCGGCGGGGGAGGGGTGTCCGGTACCGAGAATCACATCGGCAGCGCCCGCGCCCAGACGAGGCTTCGAGGGCCCGGTGGGAATCAGTGCGCCGAGTCCCCGGCCCAGTCCGCCGCGTTGAGTCTCGGCTTTCGGCATCTGGGGAGCGGCCGGCTTCTTCTTCTTTTCAGTCATCAGTTCTTCTCCGTGGTGTGAAGCTCAGGCGCGACGCCGATGGGGCCGGTCTCTTCCAGCGGCAGGTAGTCGCCGCGCTCGGCGAGCTCCACTGCAGCATCGAAGTAGGCGAGGGAACCCCGCGAACCCGGGTCATACTGAAGAACGGTCTTGCCGTAGCCGGGAGCTTCCGAGACCTTGACGCTCCGTGGTATCTGGTTCTCGAGAACAGCACTGCCGAAGTGGGTCCGGACTTCCTCGGCGACCTGCTCCGACAGTTTCGTCCGGGCGTCGTACATCGTCAACAGCACGGCGGAGACATGCAGTCTCGGGTTCAGGTGCTCGCGGATCATCGTGATGTTGTTGAGGAGCTGCCCCACACCCTCCAGGGCGTAGTACTCACACTGGATCGGGATGAGCACCTCGGTGGCAGTGTTCATGGCGTTGATCGTGAGAAGGCCCAGGGACGGCGGGCAGTCGATGAAGACGTAATCGTATCCGGACTCAGCCAGATAGCTCCTACGTAGCGCATCGATGAGTCGGTACTCACGCCGGACCATCGACACCAGTTCAATCTCCGCTCCGGCGAGATCGATGGTCGCCGGAATGCAATGCAGATTCTCGTTTTCCGAGTTCACCTGGATGACCTCATCCGGCTTCTTCTCACCGATCAACAGCTCATAGCTGGACGGTGTGCCCATCCGGTGCTCGGCACCGCAAGCAGTCGAGGCGTTACCCTGCGGGTCGAGGTCGACGACCAGAACCTTCATCCCGTGCAGTGCCAACGCCCACGCCAGGTTCACCGTTGAGGTGGTCTTGCCGACACCACCTTTCTGATTCGACACCGTGAGGATACGGGTCGTTGAGGGCCGGTTCAGGGTGAGACGCTCTGGGCTCTGAATGCGCGCTGCCCGACGGGCGGCATCAGCGATGGGGGTGTCATCCCACTCAGATGGAATCATGAACTACCTTTGCACAGTGTATTGCCCCGGACGGTCACGAGGCGGGGGAGGGGTTTCACGTGAAACATTCACGGTGTCCCCGTCTAACCCTCAACAGTAGTCGCCTTCCCGCGTGTGAACAACGGAGGTTTCACGTGAAACATCGGCCGTCGCTTCGATGCACCGGACCGAAATGACAACAATGTCATTCAGCGTCACATCGCCCCCACTGACGCTCAGCGGCGTCGCTCCACCACGGCCACGAACGTCGGCTGCGACAACACACCCTCGCCGACCGACACGACCTCACCGTCGGATCCTCCGGCCTTACGGATCTCATTGCGATCGCGCACCAGCTCTTCGGTCACGGAGGAACCCTTGAGCGCTTTCACCGCACCGCCCTTACGCGCCAAGGGCAGCGACCACCGGATGAGACGTCCGACCGGGGCGACGGCGCGGGAGGTCACCACATCCGCGCCACCCACCGCGGAGATGATGTCCTTCTCCTCGGCACGACCCCGGTACACCTCGACATTGGTCAAACCCAGATCGTCAACGACCTCCTTGAGGAAGGTAGCCCGTCGCAGCAGCGGCTCCACCAGCTGGACAGTCAGATCCGGGCGGGCGATCGCCAGCGGGATACCGGGAAGCCCGGCACCGGAGCCTACATCCACCACACGAGCCCCCTCGTCGATGACATCGCACAGCACGGCACTGTTCAGAATGTGCCGGTCCCACAGGCGGGGAACCTCACGTGGGCCGATCAGCCCACGGACAACGCCGGCGTCCGCCAGCCAGCCAGCGTAGGACACAGCCAGTGCTGCACGGTCACCGAAGACCTCGGTGGCGATGGCGGGGATCTCTGGAACGTCGTCGATACTCACGAGGTCCAGCATAGCGGCAGTGGACTCCATCCCAGACAGCAGGACGCCCCGACCATGAAGGTCGGGGCGTCGGTGCGAGGGGAGTCAGGCCTTGGACTGCTTGACGTCCTCCAGGATGGCGAGGAACTCGAGGTTCCGGCCACGCTTCTTTCGTTGGTTCTTCGACGGCGGGTTGTCGATGACGTCCTGCAGTCGGGTGATGGCGGAGTCGAGGGCCTCGGGGGTCATCGCCTCGGCCTGGGCGCGGTATTTCCGGGCCTGCTCGTCATCCAACTTGGAGGAGGAGCCGGCGCCCTCAGCGGAGCCGCTGGAGGCCTGGGAGACCGCAGAAGCATCCTTGACGACCTCGGCACCGTCCCGGCCCTCCAGGGCGTCCTGAGCGTCCTGAGCGTCCCCGGCGTCCTCTCCGGACACCGTCGCGACATTGCCGGCGCTGGCGGCAGCGGCAGCAGCGCCGCCCTTCGGCTTCTTACCCGGCTTGGGGGCGTTGGTGCGCTTGGCGGCGAGCTTCGCCTCCTTCTCCTCCTCCTCTTCGCGGTCCATCTTGCGGAAGACGAGGAGCTGCTGGACGAACATCCAGGTGGTGTTGGCGCACATGTAGACGGCCAGACCGACCTGCCAGAGGAAACCACCGGCGAACATCATCACCGGCATGACCCAGAGCATCAGCTTCTGCATCATCATCATCTGGTTCTGCATCATGTCTTCCTGCGCAGTTCCCGCCTTCTTCTTCGGCTGCGCAGCCTGACGCTTCTTCTGCCGGTCCATCGACATGCGGGCGTTGAAGTGCATCAGCACCGAGGCGATCGCCATCAACGGCAGAACGACGATGATGATGTTCCAGCGCTCGAAGTCGACCGAACCATCGGCGGCGAATGCGCCAAAGGCGTCCTCACTCATGGAGATGAAGCCAGACAGCGGGGTACCGAACAGGCGGGCGTCCAGGAAGGACTGGACCTCGTCGACACCGAAGACGTAGTTCGAGGTGTTACGGGTCTCCTCGATGGTCATGCCGAGCTGACCCATGCCGTCACCGGTGCGGTTGAAGGAGCGAAGCACGTGGAACAGGCCGATGAAGATCGGGATCTGCACCAGCATGGGCAAACAGGAGGCGAGCGGGTTGACACCCATCTCCTTCTGGAGTTTGCGCATCTCCAGTGCCTGCTGCTGCTGATCGTTGGCGTACTTCTTACGGATCGCCTGCATTCGCGGCTGCATTTCCTGCATCTTGCGACTGGAGCGCAGCTGCTTGATGGTGGGGCGAACGAGGAGACTGCGGATGGTCACCACGAGGAAGATAATCGCGAGGGCCCAGGAGAGGCCGGAGTCCGGGCCCAGCACAAAGCCGAAGACTTTGTGCCAGAACCACAGCACCGCCGAGATGGGGTAGTAGATGAAGTCAAGCACTGCTAGTGCAATCTCCTTGTTGTCGGAAGATGGTCGGTCTGGTCGGTCTTGTCGAACAAGTCGGACTTGTGTGTTACTTCTTCGTCCGGCGGCGTGCCGGCGGGACAGGGTCCCAGCCGCCGGGGTGCCACGGTCCACATCTGGCGAGGCGGCCCACACTGAGGATGACACCCTTGATCAGACCATGCCGGGACAGGGCAGTCAGGGCGTACGCGCTGCAGGTTGGTTCAAAACGGCACGACGGTCCCAGTTTAAGGGGTGAAAGATAGTTCTGGTAACCCAGAATGAGACGTCGTGTCAGTCGGGCACGGCCGGCGGAGGTGTCTCCGGGGGTTGGTGTCCCGCGATTCCCGCCGGACTCGGTGCCACGCTGGGCGCCAAACTGGGGGCCAGGGTGGGGGCCATGCTCGGCGCCATACTGGGCACCGGTGAGCGCCCCCGCCTCAGGCGCTGAGTCGCCGGAGTGCCCGTCGCACATCGGCCTCCAACTCCTTCGAGCTCGCGGTCGCCGCGGCCGGCAGTGCGCGCAGCACGAGGCAGGCGCCGGGTTCCAGCGTTGCGTCCTGCGGGTCCTGTAGGACGCTTGCAGTGACATGCCGTAGACGCCGCGACACCGCGTGGCGCGTCACGGCGTTGCCGACGGCCTTCGAGACGACGAGTCCCATGCGCGGACCCCCGGTGAACGTTCCCCCCTGGACATACAGATACACCACCACGGTGCGCGTCCCCTTTTTCCTGCCTCGGCGGACGGTCTCGCCGAAAAGCGAGGTCGACCGGAGACGGTGTTCCGGGGAAAGCACTGCGGTGGTGTTGGTTTCCGCGTGTGTTACGCGGAGACGCTCTTACGGCCCCTGCGGCGACGGGCCGAGACGATGGCGCGGCCGGCGCGGGTGCTCATGCGAGCGCGGAAGCCGTGCTTGCGAGCGCGACGACGGGTGTTGGGCTGGAAAGTACGCTTGCCCTTGGCCACGGTACTCACTCCTTCAAGTTGTTCTTATCGTTCGCCGCGATCGCATACCGGCTGGACTGTGGTGCAGCCCGGTCGGCGCAGAGGACCGCGACTGCGGTCGGTGGGGGTGGGACGGTAACGGCACCCGGAGGTACCTTGCACTGTCCCTCCGTCCTATGACGGTGTTGAGTGAGACGGTGATGCCGGACCGATCACCGATCGGTCGCGACGGCCACAGTGTCACTCGAAGACGATCTAAACCCTACGTGGTTCTGGGTCGTATATCAAAAAGCGACACGGAAGAACACCGGGGAACAACGCGAGGAAAACAGAAGTACACCTTTGTCATTTAATTGACCGCACCGCCGCAAGTCACTCTGTGGTCCGACGGCCCTGGACACTCTCCCCACATAGTTGTCCACATGTGAACCTGCAGGTCGCTCAAAATCCTCCCAGGTCACCTCGAGCTAATGTGGATAACTCTATCCACCCTGAGACTCTAAACCTCCGGTTGAGGGGTAGTTTTCCAAGGTCAGCCCGCATTCACAAGAGAAGGTTGAAGTTGTCCACACCGTGCCGGTACGATGTGCAGAACGCGCCCGAGCGAGTTATCCACATGTGTGCACAAAGATGTGGATACCCAGTTCAGGGCACCTCCCGCGGTGTGAACACTGTTGGGGGAACAATGCGGAGAAACGGTGGATACCGCCGCCACCCACACCGCCCGCACAGACCACAACGCCCGCACAGCCCGCACAGACTGCACAGCCCAAGAAAAGGACCCTCGCCTACATGCCCGATGCCCTCAATTTCCCGGACATCTGGGCGAACCTGGTCGACCGCTGGGTCAGCGCCGACGAAGACTCCGCCGAATTCCCCAGGCTGACGAAACGGCACCGTAGTCTGTTGCGCCAGCTCACCCCGGTGATCCTGGTGAACCGCATCGTCGTGCTCACGGCACCGTCGAAGTGGGTCCGCACCGAGACCGAGACCCACCTGTCCGAACTCATCTGCGATGTCCTCTACGAGGAGGTCGGCTACCCGGTGACTCTGTCGCTGAGTGTGGAGGACGCGACTCCGGAGGGTGACTCGGAGCCGACCGTAATCCCGAAAGCGGAGCGGATCCCCGAGATGGACTACCAGCGGGAATCCGATCACGACCATGACTCCGGGTCGCCGCAGTCCGCTCACTCCCCACAGTCGGGTATGCAGCCCGGAATGCCAGGGGACATGCAGCGGGACATGCAGCCCGGCGTACAGCCGGGGATGCAGCGACCCATGCACTCAGGACTCCAGCAGAACATGCCGCCGGCCGGCGGATCTGCTCCCACCAACTTCAACCAGGGCGTACAGGGCGAACCGGGAACAACCCCGGAGCGGCAACGCCAGCACTGGGAGGATCTCACCGGCTCCCATTTCCAGCAGCGCGGTGGCAGTGCAAACGAGGTGCAGAACACGCGCGGCGGGGTCCGGGACAACAGCGAGAACCGGCTGAACCCGGACTACACCTTCGACACCTTCGTCACGGGGTCGTCCAACCAGTTCGCCAATGCTGCCTGCCGGGCGGTGGCGGAGCGTCCGGCGCAGGCCTACAACCCCCTTTTCATCTGGGGTGATTCGGGCCTGGGCAAGACCCACCTGCTGCACGCGATCGGCCATTACGCCCGTGACCTGCGCTCCGGCATGAAGGTGCGCTACATCTCCAGTGAGGAGATGACCAATGAGTTCGTGAACTCGGTGCGTGACGGTCGTGGTGAACAGTTCAAGCGGCGCTACCGCAACCTCGACATGCTCATCGTCGACGACGTCCAGTTCCTCCAGGGTAAGGAGAGCACCCAGGAGGAGTTCTTCCACACCTTCAATGCGTTGCAGCAGGCCAACCGGCAGATCGTGCTGTCCTCGGACCGTCCGCCGTGGCAGCTGAACACCCTGGAGGATCGGCTGCGCACCCGGTTCGAGGGTGGACTGATCACCGACGTGCAGACGCCGGATCTGGAGACCCGCATGGCGATTCTGTCGAAGAAGGCACAGATGGAGGGCACGTACCTGCCGGACGACGTACTCGAGCTCATCGCCAGCCGCTACGAGAAGTCGATCCGTGAGCTCGAGGGCGCACTGATCCGTGTCACCGCGTACTGCTCCCTGAGTAAGGAGCCGGTGACCAAGGAGGCTGCGGAGGTCGCCCTGCGCGACATCATGCCTGATCCCAAGGACGTCGAGGTCACTCCGCAGATCATCATCGAGGTGATCACCAGCTACTTCAACGTGACTCCCGATGAACTGATCGGCAAGGCGAAGCACCGCTACCTGGTCACCGCCCGTCAGCTGGCGATGTACCTGTGCCGCGAACTGACGGAGCTTCCGCTCAAGGAGATCGGCGAGGTCTTCGGTGGCCGCGACCATACGACCGTGATCTACGCCGAACGCAAGGTCCGCACGACGATCCAGGAGGATCGCAAGACGTTTCAGCAGATCCAGGAGCTCACCCAGCGCATCAAGTCGCGCGCGCGCCAGTAAGACGCTGTCAGTAGGACGCAGTCAGTAGGACGCTCCGGTGGCCGGCGTTGTCACCGGCCAGCGGGGGTCAGAGGGGGACCGGATGAGGTCGACTGGGGTCGGTGGGGGCCAGCGCGGGGGTCAGCGGGGGGTCGACTGGGCACGGCCGGGCCTGACCAGGGGTTGTAGACTTGTCCACGTGCTTTTCCACCGGATCCCTCCAGTTATGGACAAGCAACTGACAGTTCTCCACACTGCATGACCTGCAGGTTCGAGAGGTTGTCCACAATTCCACAGAGAACTGCACATTCTTGTAATTCACCACGTGTCATTAAGTGATCTTCGTCACATCCAGCAACGCGACCAGGCCAATGCGACGTCTCTCGACCTGCACCATCCACATTCCATCACCGGGATGTGGACAAATGACATTCTTGTAATTCAGCAGGTCACGGCAGTGCGGGCACTACTCCGACTTCGACATAAGCGCAGGTCACCGCTGTGGATAAGCAGTGGACAGTAACAGGGCACCAAGTGCACAAATTGTGGATAGCTACCACCCGCCGGACGTTATCCACATTTCGCCCCAGTTATCCACACTCGCATGCACCCAGTGTGCACAAAATCCGCTGCCGACGGCCACGAACCTGACCAGCAGAGGATCCGCCGGGATCGTCTGTTATCCACAGAATCCACACCCCCTACTGCTACTACCGAAATTTCCATGTAAAACTCCAAGAAGAAACAACCGGTGTGCACATCGTCGGATCGCCTCGACGTTCTGCCCTCCCGGACGAGCTCGGCCAGGATGGCCGCTCGGTACCGTGAGTCCGACCGGTCGGCTAGTGTGAGTTCCAGCAAAAGGACTCGACCAGAGACTCGCCAGAGAAAGGACCCCTCGCGTGGACCAGCACGTCAGCTTCACCGTGTCCAAGGATGATTTTTCCTCGGCACTGGCCTGGGTGGCACGCAACCTTCCGAGCAAAGCCAGCCAGCCGATTCTGCGCGGTGTGCTCATCGACGCCACCGAGGACGGCCTCCAGCTCTCCGGCTTCGACCGTGAGGTGTCCACCAAGGTTCGTGTCTCCGCCGATGTCGCCGAGCCAGGCCAGGTCCTGGTCGCCGGACGGTTGGCGTCCAACATCATCGGCGCCCTGCCGGACAAGCCGGTCAAGCTCGACTTCGACGGCACCAAGGTCCAGGTCAACTGCGGTAGTTCCCACTTCGAGCTGCCCGCGATGACCATCGAGGACTACCCCGTCCTCCCGGAGTTCCCGCAGGTCGCCGGAACCCTGGACCCGGATCTCTTCGCCCAGGTCATCACCCAGGTCGCCACCGCCTCGAGCCGCGACGACACCCTGCCGATGCTCACCGGTATCCGCATGGAGATCGACGGGGAGCACCTCGTGCTCGCCGCCACCGACCGCTTCCGTCTCGCCGTGCGCACCCTGGACTGGGCACCGGCCCGGGCTGACATCTCCGGAGAACTCCTCATCCCGGCCCGTACCCTCGCCGAGACGGCCAAGTCGCTGGACGCCCACGGTGAGCCGGTCGAAATCGCCCTGGACCCCGAAGGTGGCCGTCTTCTCGGTATCTCCACCGCAGAACGTCGCACCACCACCCGGCTCATCGACGCGGACTTCCCGAAGTTCCGCTCCCTGCTGCCGAAGAGCCACACTTCCGTGGCCAGCGTGGAGATCTCGCCGCTGCTCGACGCGATCCGACGTGTCTCCCTGGTCACCGACGGCAACTCCCCAGTGAAGATGGACTTCAGCGAAGGCAACCTCACCCTTTCCGCCGGCGGCAGTGACCTCGGCGAAGCCAAGGAGCAGCTACCCTGCGCCTTCGCCGGCGAGCCGCTGGTCATCGCCTTCCACCCCAGCTACCTCAAGGATGGTCTGGGCTCCATCGGTACCGACCGCGTGGTCTTCGGATTCAACCAGGCATCCCGGTCGGCCATCCTGGTGCCCGAGCCCTCCGAGCTGCCCGAGCAGTCCACCGACGGGACCTTCCCGACCCCGGAATCTACCTTCACCTACCTGCTGATGCCGGTCCGCCTGCCCGGCTGACATGTACATTCGCTCGCTCCATCTCGGTGACTTCCGCTCCTGGCGTCAGCTCGACGTCGAGCTGACCCCGGGAATCACGGTTTTCGCCGGCCCGAACGGCAACGGCAAGACCAACATCATCGAGGCCCTCGGCTACCTCGCCCACCTGGGCTCACACCGGATCAGTTCGGACGCCGCCCTCGTGCGCCAGGGACAACCGTCCGCCCGGATCTCCGCCACCGCAGTCAACCAGGGCCGCGAGCTGACCGCCCACCTCGTCCTGAATGCCCAGGGCGCCAACCAGGCGGCGGTGAACCGGACCGCGGTGAAGAACCAGCGCGGCATCGCCGGTGTCGTGCGCACCACCCTGTTCGCCCCGGAGGACCTCGCCCTGGTCCGCGGCGAGCCGGAACAGCGCCGCCAGTTCCTCGACCAGACCATGATCGCCCGCTATCCGCGTCTGGCCGGGGTGCGCAGCGACTACGACAAGGCCCTGCGCCAGCGCAATGCCCTGTTGCGCAGTGGTGACACCGATGAGTCCGCGCTGGCCACACTCGACGTGTGGGACGCCCGGCTGGCCCACCTCGGCGGCCAGATCATGTCGGCCCGGGTGCAGCTGGTCCACGACCTCGCCCCACACGTCGCAGACACCTACGCCCGGCTGGCACCGGGGTCGCGTCCTGCCCTGATCTCCTACACCGCCACCGTCGGTGACCACGGGGGACCCGGGGAACCGCAGCTTCTCGACCCGGATGTTGCTGAAGCACTGCTGCTGGAAGGCTTCGCGACCAGGAGATCCCAGGAACTCGACCGGGGCATCACCCTGGTCGGTCCGCACCGGGACGATATGCTGCTGACCCTGGGGACCCAGCCTGCGAAAGGCTTCGCCAGCCACGGTGAATCCTGGTCATTCGCATTGACGCTGCGTCTGGCCGCACACCGGATGCACCGGGCGGACGGCACGGAGCCGGTGGTCATCCTCGATGATGTCTTCGCCGAACTGGACCGTACCCGCCGCGCAGCACTGGTCGAGCTCGCCTCCGATGCCGAACAGGTGCTGATCACCGCTGCGGTGGGGGAGGACATCCCCGAGGCGTTGCTGGAGAAGGCGACCGTCCACCAGGTCCGGGCGACCGACACCGATGACGGCCGGATTTCGGAGCTGTCATGAATGATCCCATCGAGGATCGCCTGGAGATGCTCAAGGCGTTGTCGGGGCGTCCGACACCCAGGAAAGACACCGGAAATGGGCGGGACGGCGTGGCGGCGAGCGCCGATGCCACGTCCGGCAACGGTGGCGACACCCCCGGCACCGCCGGGCGTCGCACGCCGTACAACCCTCGGCGACGGGGGCGGCGTCCGAAACGTATGAAGACCCGCTACGACGGACGGCTCGACCGGAGTTACCGTGACCCCGGCGCTTTCAACGAGCTCGTGGTCAAGGAGATCCGACGTAATGGCTGGTCACGGAACTTCGCGATCGGGCAGCTGCGTAGTGCGTGGCCGGAGATCGTCGGAGAGAACATCGCCGGACATACCCGCGTGGTGAAGTACAACGAGCAGAAACGACACCTCCACATCGAGAGTGACTCCACCGCCTGGGCGACCAACCTGCGGCTGATGCAGACCACCATTCTGCAGACCATCGCCCGCAGGGTCGGGCCGGACGTCGTCGCCGAGTTGAAGATCTACGGGCCGAAGGCGCCGAGTTGGCGGCATGGGCCACTGCATGTTTCGGGACGCGGACCTCGCGATACCTACGGCTGATCGGCACGTCAGCTGGTAGTCAGCTGGTATGATGGTGTGGTTAGTGTCCTGGAGCTTCCAGGACAAGACGAGTCTCGTAAAGGAACGGTAGCGACTGTGGCTGAGGCCGAGAACATCCCCCAGAACAACGGTGACTACGGCGCGGATTCCATCACCATCCTCGAGGGCCTGGAGGCCGTCCGCAAGCGCCCCGGAATGTACATCGGCTCCACCGGTGAGCGCGGCCTGCACCACCTGATCTGGGAGGTTGTCGACAACTCCGTCGATGAGGCCATGGCCGGCTACGCCGACAAGGTCGAGGTCACCCTGCACGACGACGGCTCCGTCGAGGTCGCCGACAATGGCCGTGGTATCCCGGTGGAGATGCACCCGACGGGGCGTCCCACCGTCCAGGTCGTCATGACCGAGCTGCACGCCGGCGGTAAGTTCGACTCCCAGGCCTACGCCGTCTCCGGTGGTCTGCACGGTGTCGGTATTTCCGTGGTCAACGCCTTGTCGACCCGGGTCGAGACCCAGATCACCCGCGACGGCTACCTGTGGAACCAGAAGTTCAACAACTCCCTGCCCGAGGAGCTCGTGCAGGTCAAGAAGGCCCGTGGCACCGGTACCCGGCAGCGGTTCTGGGCCGATCCGGCGATCTTCGAGACCACCACCTACAACTTCGAGACGGTGTCTCGTCGGCTGCAGGAGATGGCGTTCCTCAACAAGGGTCTGACCATCGCCCTCACCGATGAGCGTAAGCAGATCGTCGAGGAGGAGGTCGAGGCCGAGAGCGTCGCCGCCGAGGCCACCGAGGACGCCGCCGCGCCGAAGACCGAGGAGGAGCAGGCCGCCGAGGAGAAGGCAGCCGCCCCCAAGGTGCGCACCAAGGTCTTCCACTACCCGGACGGCCTGAAGGACTACGTCACCCACCTCAACCGCTCCAAGACCACGGTGCACCCCACCATCATCGGTTTCGACGCCGAGGGCGACGATCACGAGGTCGAGGTCGCGATGCAGTGGAACTCCGGTTACGCCCAGTCGGTGCACACCTTCGCCAACACCATCAACACCATCGAGGGCGGTACCCACGAGGAGGGTTTCCGCGCCGCGCTGACCTCGTTGATGAACCGCTACGCCCGGGACCACAAGCTGATGAAGGAGAAGGACGGCAAGCTCACCGGCGATGACTGCCGCGAGGGCCTGGCCGCCGTGATCTCCGTACGCGTCGGCGACCCGCAGTTCGAGGGCCAGACGAAGACCAAACTCGGTAACACCGAGATCAAGGGCTTCGTGCAGAAGATGGTCAACGAGCACGTCGCCGCCTGGTTCGACGCCAACCCGGCCGAGGCCAAGGCGATCATCTCCAAGGCAGTCTCCTCCGCCCAGGCCCGCGATGCCGCCCGTAAGGCCCGTGACCTGGTGCGTCGTAAGTCCGCCACCGACCTGGGTGGGCTGCCCGGCAAGCTCGCCGACTGCCGCTCCAAGGACCCGGTGAAGTCTGAGCTCTACATCGTGGAGGGTGACTCCGCCGGTGGTTCGGCGAAGTCCGGCCGCGACTCGATGTACCAGGCGATCCTCCCGCTGCGCGGCAAGATCCTCAATGTGGAGAAGGCCCGGCTGGACAAGGTGTTGAAGAACGCCGAGGTCCAGGCGATCATCACCGCCCTGGGTACCGGTATCCACGACGAGTTCGACATCTCCAAGCTGCGGTACCACAAGATCGTGCTCATGGCCGACGCCGATGTCGACGGCCAGCACATCGCCACCCTGCTGCTGACCCTGCTGTTCCGCTTCATGCGTCCGCTGGTGGAGGAGGGCTACGTGTACCTCGCCATGCCGCCGCTGTACAAGCTGAAGTGGGGCAAGGGTGCGCCCGGCTTCGCCTTCTCCGACGCCGAGCGCGATGAGCAGCTCAAGGAGGGGCTGGAGAAGGGCCGTAAGATCAACAAGGACGACGGCATCCAGCGCTACAAGGGTCTCGGCGAGATGAACGCCAAGGAGCTGTGGGAGACCACCATGGATCCGACGGATCGCATGCTGAAGAAGGTCACCCTGGAGGACGCCGCTTCCGCGGACGAGACCTTCAGCATCCTCATGGGCGATGATGTCGTGGCCCGACGTAGTTTCATCACCCGCAATGCGAAGGACGTCCGCTTCCTCGATGTCTAGAGTGTCAGGGACGTCCGGCGCGTCCGTCTACCGCGTCACCATGCCGGACGGCAGTACCTCCCCGGTGCGGCTGTACCCCGGCGACGGTCCGCTGGTGGTGGTGTGGCCCGGGTTCGGCATGGGTGCACGCTACTACCGTCCGATCGCTGAAGCGCTGGTCGACCAGGGTTTTTCCGTGGCTGTCGGCGAATTGCGTGGTCAGGGTGACAACACTGCGGTGGCTACCCGCCGCGACCGGTGGGGCTACCACGATCTGGCGTCCCAGGACTATCCGCGCACCATCGAGGGGGCGAAGACCGCCCTCGGTCTGGAGGCGGATCACCCGACCTACCTGCTGACCCATTCGATGGGAGGCCAGATCGGTTCGCTGTTCCTGGCCCGTCCGGAAACTGCAGAGCTCAATGTTCGCGGCATGATGGGTGTCGGCAGTGGGTCCCCGTGGTACCGGACGTTCCCGAACCCCGAGCGGTCCCGCCTGCTCTTCGGCGGTTATGTGATGGGCGGTGTCAGCAAGGTGCTCGGATACTGGCCGGACGGACGGTTGGACATCACGAACTACGGTCGCCAGTCCGGCATCCACCTGGGGGAGTGGGCCCGGTTCGGACGCCACAACACTCTCGCTGACCTGGCCGGCCAGGACATCGACTACCAGGCGGCAATGGCGTGTGTGGATGTTCCGGTGCTGTTGACCCGCTTCAGCAATGACACCTACTGCACGGTGGAATCCTGTGATGCCCTGGCATCACTGATCCCCGCCGAGGTCGAGGAGTTCGATGGCACGCTGGGTCACAACCGCTGGGCCCGTGACCCGCAGGTCGTGTCGGAGCGTTTCCGGGCTTTCGCCGACGCCACGGCCTGACCCGGCCAGCTCGATTTCGGATCCGGTGTCAGATACGTGTGACGAACTGCTGCTCCTGGGCGGAAATCCCGGCGATTGATCCCACCTATCCGACATCGGGGAGAGGGGAGCGGGGGCGGGGACTGCGACCTGACTATGTCAGCGTCCGGATCGCGGGAGACCTGCGAGAGTTCCCAGCGGATTCTGCCACAGGCGGTGCAGTGCGGTGACCGCCGCCGCCCGGGACAGGATGCCGTCCCCGGCCCGCTGGATGCTCAACTGACGACCGTCCCCGCGCAGCCCGTCGGCGATGAAGCGGACTGTCCCGGCGTCCGCAGTGAAGGTCTCACCTGCGAAGACGACGGTGGTGGGGTCGACCACGTCCACGGCCAGTGAGACGATGCGCGACAGCAGCCGGGCGCGCTCGTCGAGGAGCTCACGGGCGGTTTCGTTGTGTTCACTCAAGGCGACGAGGTCGGTGATGGTTGTGGCCGGGAGCCCCCGCTGCCGGGCGGTGGCCAACACGGAGGTCGTCCCCAGCGGGTGGCCGTGGCCGGTGGTGGGGAAGGGGCCGGAGTGGGCGATCTCCTTGAACGCCGACGGAGCGGAACCGGTGTGGGGCTGGTGGACGCTGTCACCCACGATCCAGGCGTGTCCGACGAGCTCGCGGGCGTAGATGTAGAGCGTCGAGGCCCGCGGGTCGGCGTGGAGGTACAGCGGCGAGCTGGCCAGCTCGGAACCGGCCATTGCGCCGACACCGGTGGAGACGGCCACGGGGATGCCGGCGTCCAGATGGGCGGCGGGGTCCACGTTCTCCCAGCCGTACTCGGGTGCGTTGATGCGTCCGGCGTAGTCGACGTGGGCGGAGAAGGCGACGCCGAGGCCGACCGGATTGGGCAGGTCGCGCCCCAGGCTGGTCAGCCCATGCTTGATGGCTTCCAGGGCCTCGTCGGGTTGAAGCTCCGTGATCGGCAGGCGCAGGGTGCGGGTGCGCAGGGGGCGTCCGGCACCGTCGACGGCGACGAGCTGGGTGCTACGTAGGCCGACGTGGGCTCCGAGTGCGGTGAGGTTGCGACCGTCGGGGTGCAGGGTGGAGCCGGGACGTCCGACGGCGCCCGCTGCGGTCGGGGAGCCCTGCTGCACCAGACCGGCGTCGATGAGGGTGCTGATGTGGCGGGTGATGGTTGGTTGGGACATGCCGCGATCGTCGTGCAGCTGCGATCGGGTGATGCCGGGGACCGTGCGCACCTGGTGCAGGCACTGGGCAGGGCCGGTCGCCGGTGCGGTGAAGTGTGCGGTTGCGGGATTCACGGATGGTCTCCCGCCCTGCGCCGTGGTGATCGTCGGTGTGGTCATGTCCCCGACTTTAATTCATCCGAATCGAAAGATACAGACCGATCTGTCTATCTATTCCCTGTGAATCGAACTCCTCCGGGGTACGACGTATTCACCCCGAACAGAATGCTCGCCGCGGCTACGTTCTGGCGGTCTACTCGGTGGAATGACTGTCGAAGTTACTAGAGATACCGATTCCATTGAAGCTACTGAGTCCACTGAGAAGACTGCCGATGTGACGCTGCACTGGTTCCTTCCGACCAGCGGCGATTCGCGTTCCATCGTGGGTGGAGGCCACGGCGCCGGCCCTGAGCTGGGGGAGCGATTCCCTGACCTTGATTACCCCAGGCAGGTCGCCAGGGCGGCCGAGTACAACGGTTTCGAGTCGATGCTCACGCCCACCGGACGGTGGTGCCAGGACGGCTGGATCACCACCGCCGCCCTGTTGTCTGTCACTGAGCGTCTGAAGTTCCTCGTGGCACTTCGCCCCGGTCTGGTCGGGGCGACGCTGACTGCCCAGCAGGCGCAGACCTACCAGGAGATTTCCGGTAACCGATTGCTGCTGAACGTGGTCGTCGGGGGAGAAGACACCGAACAGCGGGCGTACGGTGACCACACGACCAAGGCGCAGCGCTACGCCATCGCCGACGAGTCCCTCCAGGTCGCCCACCATCTCTGGACCTCACCGCACCCTCTGGACTTCGACGGTGAACACGTGCAGGTCGAGGGGGCTGCGCTGAACCGTCGTCCTGAGGTGGAGCCTCCGGTATTCTTCGGCGGTTAGTCGCCGGAGGGCATCGAGGTCGCCGCGGCACGTGCGGACGTCTACCTCACCTGGGGCGAGCCACCGGAACAGGTGAAGGAGAAGCTCGACCGGGTCCGGGCACGCGCCGCCGAGCACGGCCGGGAGCTGGAGTTCGGCATCCGGCTGCACGTCATCGCGCGGCCGACGGCTGAGGAGGCCTGGGATTCCGTCCAGGGGCTCATCGACTCCCTGGATCCGGAGCGGGTCGCAGCCGCGCAGACGGGCCTGGCGAAATCACAGTCGGAGGGGCAGCGTCGGAAGTCGGAACTTCACGATCGTGGTGGCATCTTCGAGAAGGGGCAGGACGCCCGGGCTCTCGAGGTGTCCCCGAACTTGTGGGCGGGTGTCGGCTTGGTGCGTGGGGGAGCGGGGACCGTCCTGGTCGGTTCTTACGAGGAGCTCGCGGCACGGGTCACGGAGTACCGGGAGATCGGCCTGAACCACTTCATCCTCTCCGGGGTGCCGCACCTGGAGGAGGCCTACCACGTCGGCGAGGGAGTGGTTCCGGCATTGCAGGCACAGGGTGTCTCGGTGGCGAACCGGTAGGCATCGGTTCATCGTGGGGGAGTCAGCCCTGATCGCGCAGTCGCATGGTTTCACGTGAAACCAGTCGCCGGGCGTCGGTGAGGCGAACGTAGACCAGGTCGGCAGAGAAATGACTTCGAGAGTTTCATAGGGGCGACATGCCGCGAAAAGAACGGTATCTCCACCATTCGGGAGATACGTCACTGTGACGATCACGGCAAAGCGATCATGTTTCACGTGAAACCGCGGGGGAGGGTAAGAATGGCCGTCCCGACGTGGTCGGCATCGGGTGTGGCCGTGAGACCGTCGACCAGGCCGACTCGCCCACTCGCATAGTTATGTCCGTCTCCGTTGGGGCGCAGACTCCCGGACGGCCAGTGTCACCTGTCCGAGGGTGATGTGGAGGGCATCTCACCGAATCAGACCCCGCTATCGAAGATGGTGAGTAGCGGGACGTCCTTTGCCCGTGTCGGTGGGAGGTGGAGTCAGTGATCAACGACGTGCCGTCGTAGGGAAACGGAGTGGTTCTCTCAGGACTCTGTCCCACGTGATCCGTGGGCGGCCGGACCCTCACCGCCAGGCCCTCGGTGTGTTCCTCGCCCCCGGCATCCGCCACAGAAAGGTGATCTTTGTCTCATCACCGCCTCGTTGGATGCCCTGTTCCGGCACCTGTAATGACGAGAGGGAGCGCCATCCGCGGCGTTCTGGGACCGGAAGTCCTCGGTGGCCAGCCTCGTGGCATGGGAGTAGCACTTCAGCAGCCATTCAGGATCGGGCGACCGGACGTTGACCTCAGTGGTTGTGCCGTGACCTGCGGTGTCGGAGACGGTGGTCGACGTGGATGGGGAGTTCACGGGGTGAGAGCCGTCTTCCGGGTCCACATCACGCTGTGCGAACCATAAGTGATGGTGCCAAGGGAGCCAGGAGAAGTCTCGGTATACGTTGAGCCCGACGTGGTGGGATGGCACACGCACGGGCTGCGGCAATATCCGGGACCTCGCCCACGGCGACGCATCCGCCACCTGCCCCACACCTGCCCGATACTCGTTCGGACGCAGAGTCGTCGTTGACGAAATGGCCACTACTCGCGTAGGTTCTCCATTGTTCAGGACAGACTGACCTTATAACTCTCCGTTCAGCGTCTGTGTCCCTGTCGCCATCCCGAAGCCCACCCGGTGTTCCTCACGAACGCAGGGATGATGGGCAACCTCGGCGGCACGGCCCGCTGGATCGGGGAGTTGCCTTCCACCAGAATGCAAAGGACGACCCACGGCCATGGCCCACCGGACGCTGACAACCCTCACCGCCCCGAACCCCACTATTTCCGGAGCCCGGGATACACAACCGGGGTTGTGCGTCCCGGTGACGGATGCCGGTGCGAACTCATGAGCCATCGCGATCGCTGGGTTCTGCTGACCATGGCTGATATGTGGCAGATGCAATTGGCCGTAGCCGACGCGGGGGAGGGGAGTGCGTAATGACGATCATCGTGACCGGCGCGGCCGGCGGGATAGGGCGCTCCGTCGTCGACGCCTTGGCCAATGAGCTGGCTGGTACTGGTGCCCCCGGTCTCCACACCGAACCCGGTGACGCCGATCCGGCCACCGTCCTTGCCGTCGACCTTCCCGGCAGCGACTGGCCGGACCACTGGCAGGAGGCCCAATCGGCCACTGTCCGGTGCTGGGAAGGCGATCTCAGCGTCGAATCGGATGTCGCCGCACTGTACGCTGCGGCCGAGGCGTCCGGTCCAATCACCGGGATCGCTCATGTAGCCGGAATTTTCGACCTGGTCTCGCTGGCGGAGACGACCCTGGAACAGTTCGAGCGGATCCACCGAGTCAACACCACCGGCACCTTCCTGCTCTTGCGTGAGGCTGCACGACGGATGGCGGAGGGCGGTTCGGTGGTCACCGTGACGTCCAATGCGGCGCGGGTTCCGCGTTCCGGCATGGCTGCCTACGGCTCGTCGAAGGCTGCGGCGACACAGCTCACCAGGATCGCGGGGCTGGAGCTGGCCGAGCGGGGCATTCGCGCCAATGTGGTGTGCCCGGGTTCCACGGACACGTCGATGCAGCGGGGGATGTGGGGCGATGACCCGGAGGGCGGCCGCCGTGCGGTGCTGTCCGGTGATCCTGCGGCGCACCGCATAGGTATCCCGCTGGGACGCATCGCTGAGCCACAGGATGTGGCCGAGGTGGTGTCCTTCCTCCTTTCGGAACGGGCCCGGCACGTGACGCTGCAGGAGATCTTCGTCGACGGAGGTGCCAGCCTGGGCCCATGATCCTCGCGTGTGTCACACAGATCGTGATTCGTCACCCCTCACTGTCGAGAAGAAAGGTCACCTCTCCATGACCATCTCTGATATCCAGTTCTCCCCGGATGAACCCGCATTCTTTTCCAGCGCAGCAGCCCGCTGGCAGGTCCACGGTCCGGCGTATGAGGTTCACCCCGTGCAGCTGGGCGCTGCGGCGGACCGCTGCTTCGAACGGCATTCCGCTGCCGAAGTCGCGCTCATCGCAGCACCCTTCGTGTCCGACGCTCCGGACGCACCGGCAGTGCTCGTCGCCGGTGTGCAGGACGATTCCGCCGGCGCCACCGCCACCGCTGCCATTGCCTCCACCGCTGCACCCCAGTTCGGCCAACCCGAGGAGCGTCCGCCGCGGGAGATCTTCGAATCCCGCGTCGCCGCAGCGGTGGAGGTGATGCGCACCGAGCAGGACACCCCGGCCGGTGATGCTCTGCGGAAGGTTGTTCTGGGCCGCCAGTTGCGTCTGCCATTCACGGCAGGGGAGACCCCGGCTTCGACCCAGGTCGGGGATCCCACTGACACCCCGACAGCCGTCGCTGCTCGGCTTCGGGAAGGTCTCGATGCCGGTAACGGAGCAGGTTTCGGCTTCACCATCCCGCTGGGCCACGGCGGAGCTCTGGTCGGACGCAGCCCGGAGTTGCTGTTGCGCCGCACCGGCAGGGAGGTGGAGTCCACCCCGTTGGCCGGGTCCGCACCGCGGACCGGCGATCCCGTGCAGGACGCGAGGACCAGGCAGCGGTTGCTCTCCTCGGCGAAGGACCAGCAGGAGCACCTCTACGTGGTCAACAATGTCGCCCGGCTGCTCCGCTCTGTGTGTTCCGAGGTCATTGTTTCGGATGGCCCGGAGATTTTCGAGACAGAGACGATGCTGCATCTGGGAACGCGGATCCGCGGGATCCTGAACCCCGGACGTGATGGCACGGTGCCGGGTGCCTTCGAACTCTCCGAGCTGCTGCACCCCACCCCGGCGGTCTGCGGCACACCCACGGACCGCGCTCGACAGTTGATCGCCGACGTCGAGAGACCGCGTCGGTACTTTGCGGGGCTCGTCGGGTGGCAGGACCGTCAGGGTGATGGCGAGACGGCGGTGGCCATCCGGTGCGCGGAGATCACGCCGCGGTCCGTGGAACTCTTCGCCGGGGCCGGGATCATCAGTGATTCCGATCCGTCGTCGGAGGCGGATGAGACGCTCAACAAGATGCGTACTGTCCTGCGCGCTCTCGGGGTAGAGCAGGACGCTACGGGTCACCGTCGCGCTGTCAGCAGCGTCGGCACCGACGTCACCAATGTCGCCGACGGCAGTGATGGCCGGGTCGACTGGGCCGGCGGTGACGGGAGTATCGCCAATCCGTTACCGGAGGCGGCCCGGTGAGCTGAATGCGCGATACGTCAGACACCACCCACTCCGAAAGCAATCTCACCAACCAAGGAGACATGATGACTGCTCAGCACGTGACCGACATCCCCACCGGGATCACCTACGAGGTTCCGGACGCATTGCCGGAGCGCATCCGGTCCGTCGGTGGGGTGGACTGGCCGGCCGACCCCGCGCGCAGCGTGCTGTTGGTCCACGACATGCAGGACCACTTCGTGGACAAGTACCAGCGGGATGCCGAGCCGATGAGCTCGGTGATCCGGGGTATCCAGAAGCTCGTGGCGACGGCCCGTGCGGTTGGCGTCCCGGTGGTCTTCAGCGCTCAGCCCGGTGACCAGGACCCGGTGGAGCGCGCGTTGCTCACGGATTTCTGGGGCACCGGTCCGCGGACCTCGGCGACCGGGCTCATCCCGGAGCTCGGCGAGGCCGGTGAGATCGCGGACTCGGAGCGGATGTGCAAGTGGCGGTACAGTGCTTTCCAGCGCACGGACCTGCACCAGCGGCTTGCCGAGTCGGACAGGGACACGCTGGTGATCACCGGGGTGTACGCCAACATCGGGATCAAGGCCACTGCCCTGGAGGCCTTCATGACCGACATTCGCTCGGTGGTCGTGGCGGACGCTGTCGCCGACTTCACCGTGGACGAGCACTGGGCCGGAGTGGAATGGGTGGCCCGCCGCTGCGGTGCAGTCGCTGGACTGGATGAGGTGCTCGACAGGTGGGGGAGGGCAGAAGTGGGGGACTCAGCCGCAGATGTTTCACGTGAAACCATCGGAATGCCCCAGTCGCTCCGGCAGTGACCTCGCTGTCACACCCAGTCACACCCACCGCATCTTCGCCGGTGAATTCCCTAGAATCGTGACACGGACACCGATCTCCGCTCCGACGATATCCGTCCCACCGACGCTGCCTGTTACCTCTACGTGATCGAGAATCCCCTCACGGGCCTCTCTCCGGCCGTGGCCTTTGCGGTCGACGTCGAGTACGAATATGTCGAATGCAGCGACGACGAGGAGGAATGGGAGGAGGACGTCGCCGTCGGTGTCGAGTGGATCCCCTTCACGGGCCGTACGCGGCGTGACCTGGTCTCCCTGTCGTTGACGGATGTTGAGTGCTATACCGACGGCACCGGTCCCGAACCCTCGGTGTACCACGCGGGCGTCCACCACCGGATGGGGACGCTGTCCGTGCAGGTCCTGGGCATCGCAGAAGCCGCGGGAGGTAGCGGAGATGGCGGAGTAGGGGGTGCCGGTCCACCCCAGGTGGAGCTGCGGATCAGCATGTCCGGGGATCTCGATGGACTCGGTATCTACCGGGTCGATCTCACGGTCACTGCATCGTTCACCGGGCTGGTGTCGAACCTTGCGAACACCGAGGAACTCATCAGTCTCGACGGACTGACCGAGACCGAGAACGGTCGCTGGGCACCGTTGAAGACGTAGCAGGAGCCCCGTAAACAGACAGCTTGGTCTAGGATATTTTCACCGTCTCACCTGCGAATACATCAATAGTAGACAGATCGGTACTTGCGCTTTGGCAGACAGAGTGGTCTACTAGTCGACATGACTACGACACTCACGGCACCATCATCCGCGCCGACCCGACTTCCGCTGGCCGTCCTGGCCGCGGAGGTCCGGGGCCGCATGATGTGCGTGGTGATCGATTCCTACTTCGACGAAGGTCTCGCCCCCGGCCTCGTCTCCGTGCGCATCCCGACCGACGATCCGGCCTGGCATGAGCTGCGCACCGCCCCGCGACTGGGTATCTCGGTGCTCAACCCGCTGCAGACCATCGGTGTCGCCAACATCCACCACTCGCTGACCGCCGACTGCGATGGCAGCGCCCTGGTGGACGGGGCATCTGTTCATCTGTCCACCACGCTCTACCAGGAGTTCGACGCCGGCGAGCATGCCGTGGCCCTGCTTCACGTGCTGGGCCGCACCGTGGGCGACATCGCCCCCGAGCAGCGCGAGTTCCTCTACACTGCCGCCTGATTCAGCGAGTCCCCGGGGAGTAGACCTGGACACCCCACGTCCACACCCCTAACCCAGGCTCCATGCCGACCCCATGCCGACTCCATGCCTGGCTGCCTGTCGGAAAGGTGGGATCAATCGCTGGCATTCAGCCCGAACACCATCGATTGATCCCACCTTTCCGACATCCGCGGGAGAGTGGGCCCACGGAGCGCGTGGACCGGGATAAAGTACCTGTTCAGGGGATCATGGCATTGCAGGCTACTCGCCAGGAGGCCAGGAGGCCAGGAGGCCAGGAGGCCAGGAGGCCAGGAGGCCAGGACTGCCCGGCCGCCCGGCCCCGGCCGCCTAGTGGACCTCGTTCCCGGCCGCCCGGCCCCGGCCGCCTAGTTGTAGTTCCCCGCGGCCTCAGCGGCAGCGGCCTCCGCAGCCTCGATCTCCTCGTTGAACTCCCGCTTCGAGGCCTGCCACTCGTCCTCGACCATGCCCAGGCGCCAGTACCCGGAGATCGACACATCAGACTTCGGCACACCGTTCTCCACGAACAGGAAGCGCCGCAGGTCACGGATCATCTCCGCCACACCGTGGATGAACCACCGCGTCCCCTCCGCGGGCAGTGATGCCTCGGTCACCGCACGCACCAGCTCGGTGCCGTGGGTGGCTCCGTCGCGCTCGACCCAGTGCAGCGTCAGCCCGGGGTGGGAGGGCGCAGCCAGCCGAGAGTCAGCTTTCTCGATCTCCAAGTAGGCCACCGCCGTCGCATCCCCCGGCATGGCCTCGATCCCGGCAAAGATGGCGGGAGCGGCGGCCTCGTCACCGACGTAAACCACGTCACCCTCGGGGTGCCATGCCCCACCCGGCCCCATGAACCCGATCTGATCCCCGACTGATGCTGCTGCGGCCCACGGCCCGGCCAGTCCGGTGTCGCCGTGTGCGACGAAGTCGATGTCCACGGTGCCGGCGGCCGCATCCCAGCTGCGCAGTGTGTACGTGCGGGTGACCGGCCACTGGTCACGTGGCAGTTCCTCGCGCACCGCAGCGGGGTCGAAGGGCCAGGAGTAGGACGCCTCTTCCGGCGGGAACAACAGCTTCACGTAGTGGTCGGTCTCGGTCAGGCCCTCGTAGGAGAAGCCGGCGGAGTCGTCCACGGCCAGGGTCACACGGATCATGTCGGGGGAGATCCACGAGGTCGCGGTGACGGTCCCGGAGTGGGCGGGGCGGGCGGGACG
>DHCFJ07801__coassemble_1558_pt1 | contig 88801 bp, 91 predicted proteins | sample DHCFJ07801__metabat2_low_PE_008 | metagenome-assembled genome bin DHCFJ07801
GGTGACCAGCGCGTCCAACGACTCCACGGTGCGCCACGTGAAGGCAACCCCGGCGACGCGGCAGGCGTCCATCATCCAGGCGAGGTAGGCGGGTGAGTTGATCATCGGCAGCGTCGCGGCCACCCCACCGGGCACCAGCTCGACAGAATCGTCACCCAGGACGTTGACCACCGGGGCGATCCAGTCGTGGTCCGGCGGGTCCAGGCGCTCGCGTACCGTGCCGCGGGTCATGATCACCGGCGGGACGTCATCATCGAAGTCGATCTCATCCCTGGCCTCTCCGGACGCCTCCGCCTGCTCGGCCAGTTCGGCGAGCTCGGTGAACCGAATCAGGGAACGCTCCAGCAGATGGTCCGCGAGCTCGGATTTCTCCGAACGGTAGGGGAACCACAGGCCGCCAGCGAGGCTGGAGACCGTGTCGCCAGGGCCCCGGTCTGCGACGACCGTGACCTCGTGGCCGGCCTCGGCAAGTTCATGTGCGCAGGTCAGTCCGATGACTCCGGCGCCGATGACGGTGATTCGCTGTGTCATTTCCCCATTGTCCCATCGTCAACCAAAACAATCCGCACTGTTGTGTCGTTGTCTACGTCACAACCTGCCGGCCATCAGGCGATGGCGGGCACTGTCGACCTGGCGGTGATCCGAGAGGGGGCCGGCGGCGGGTCCTTCCGCTGACAGCTCCACCGACAGCTCCCGCGGCGCCCTCCTGCGACGCCCTCTTGCGGCATCAAATGCCCACGCCCAGAGGTACGGTCCCGGCCCGAAAACGTACCTCTGGGCGTGGTTATTTCTCGTTGCGCGGCTGGCTGGGCTGGCTGGGATGGCGCGGTTGGCGGGCGCTCCGGGGGCGGAGTTAGTTGCGTCGACAAACTTTATTGAATACAGTGAAAGTAGTTCACTTTATTCAATACAGTGCGCGCTGTCCTGAGGTGTGCACGGGCAGGAGGCCGGGCATGAGTCCCGACACCACAAGCGACACAACAAACGACAATGCGCCCGACGCCACAGTAGAATCCACACCAGAAACCACCACCACCACCCGGATCCGCGACGCCGCCCTCCACGAGTTCGGCGAGCGCGGGGTGGCAGGGGCGACGATGAAGAGCATCGCCGAGCGTGCCGGGGTCTCCGCCCAGCTCGTCGTCCATCACTTCGGCTCCAAACGAGGCATCGCCGCAGCATGTGACGAGTACGTCGTCGCGCAGTTCCGCGAGTACAACACCTCGTTGATGGCATCCGGTGGCGCGTTCTCCCGCCAGGAGAAACTGTCCCAGCCCTGGCTCGTCCCGGCCATCGCCTACTTCGCCGCCCGCCTGGCCGACGATTCCCCGGCCGTCGCCGACCTCGTCGACGATGCGGTGGAGGACGCACTGGTCTACTTCGCCAAAGGTGAGGAGGCCGGGATGATCAAACCGACAGCCCATCCTCGGGAACGGGTGGTCCTCATCATGATGTGGCAGCTGGGCGCATTGTCTCTGCACCGCCACGTTAAACGCCTGCTCGGTGTCGACCTCGTCGCCGGAGACATGGAGTCACTGACGGCGTGGAGCGCCGGAGTCAGTGAGCTCCTCACCGAGGGGTTGTTCCACAAGGAAGCGATGGAGAAGCGCAATGACTGACAGCACCACCAACACAGACATCATCACCGTCAACGGCCTGGTCAAACGCTTCGGCGATGTCACCGCCCTCGACGGTGTGAACCTGCACGTCGGCGAAGGTGAGGTCCACGGGTTCCTCGGGCCGAACGGCGCCGGAAAATCCACCCTGATCCGGGTCCTGCTCGGACTACTGCGCGCCGACGAGGGCACCGTCCGCATCTTCGGCGGTGACCCCTGGCAGGACGCCGTGGAACTGCACAAACGCCTGGCGTACGTCCCCGGCGACGTCGAGATCTGGCCGAACCTCACCGGCGGCGAGGTCATCGACATGTTCCTGCGTCTGCGAGGCGGCGGCGTCCCCGCCCGACGCGATGAGCTCATCGAGCGCTTCAACCTGGACCCCAGCAAGAAAGCGCGGACCTACTCCAAGGGCAACCGCCAGAAGGTCGCACTCATCGCCGCCCTCGCCGCCGACGTCGACCTGTTGCTGCTGGACGAACCGACCGCTGGACTCGACCCGCTGATGGAGGTGGTCTTCCAGGACGTCATCAAGGAGACCAGCGCGAAAGGCACGTCCGTCCTGCTTTCCAGCCATATTCTCGCCCAGGTCGAGGTGCTGTCCGACCGCATCTCGATCATCCGCGACGGCGCGATCGTGGAGACCGGCACACTCTCCGAACTACGCCACATGACCCGCACCACCGTGGAGGTGGAGACCACCGGCCCCGGGAGCGCTGTCACCGCGCTCGCCGCTCTCCAAGGCATCCACGACCTGCGTGAGAAGCGAGGACGCACCGTGTTCGAGGTCGACGGTGAGCACATGGATCCCGTCATGCGGGAGCTGGCACCGTTGGGCGTGGCATCACTGGTCGCGCACCCCCCGACGCTGGAGCAGCTGCTGATGCGCCACTACGGCGGTGAGACGCCATGACCAGCACAGCAACTGGCAGCCGCACCGGTCACCGCACCGGCACACTCACCGGCACTCTGACGCTACTGCGGTTCATGCTGCGGCGCGACCGGATCCGCACCACCGCCTGGATCATCGGCCTCGGACTGTTCGCCTTCTACTGCGCGGTCGTCGAGGCCGGCGAAACTCTCGTCGGTGATGAGGAGAACCTGGCAGGCGTCGCCGTGCTGTTCCTCGACCCGGTCGGTCGGATGATCATGGGGCCGGGTTACGGCATGGAGGACCCCACCTTCCAGCGACTCTTCGCCGCGGGCTACGCGATCTTCATCTACATCGGTTTCGCCCTGATGAGCGTATTCACCGTCATCCGTCACACCCGCGTCGACGAACAGGCAGGACGCACCGAGTTGGTGCGCGCCAATATCGTCGGACGCCATGCGACGCTTACCGCCGCACTGATCCTCACCGTCGTCGCGAATGTGGCGGCCGGCCTGTTGGTGTTCGGCGCGGCGGTCACCGCCGACTTCGATGTGCACGGTTCGCTGTTGATCGCAGCCTGCAGCGTGGCCGTCGGTCTGTTCTTCATGGGTGCTGCCGCAGTGTCCGCCCAGCTCAACGAGTTCTCCCGCGGGGCGACCGGGATGGCTGCCGGGCTGATCGGGGCGTCCTACGTGATCCGGATGGGCGGGGACGTCGCCGAGGCAGGGGGCAGTGCCCTGTCCTGGGCGTCGCCCCTGGGGTGGGCGCAGCAGACCGCGCCGTATGTGCTGGACCGCTGGTGGCCACTGTTTCTGCTGGTCGGCGGTGCGGTGGTGTTGACTGCGACCGGTGTCTGGCTGTCGACGAAGCGCGATGTCGGGGCCGGTCTGCTCCACACCCGACGGGGGCGTCCCGAGGCTGCGGCCTGGCTGGGCACCCCGGTCGGAATGGCATTGCGTACGTTGCGTGGCGGGCTGCGGAGCTGGGGGATGGCCCTGGTGGTGGCAGCCCTGCTGCTCGGCGGTTTCTCCCAGCCACTGGTGGACGCCCAGGACGATCTTCCCGAGGCGATGAAGACCATCATCGGTGGCGACGACCTGATCCTCGGCTTCCAGTCGTTCATCGCCCTGATCATCGCGATGTTCATCGCAGCATCCGCGGTGAGTGCATTGCAGCAGGTGCGGGACGAAGAGGTGCGGGGACGCGCCGAGTTCGGGCTGTCTGCCCCGGTCGGCCGGGTGCGGTGGCTGGGCGCGCACCTGGTGGTCATCCTCGGTGCAGTGGCGCTGACTCTGCTGCTCACCGGACTCGGTGCCGGTGCGGGTGCGGTCGCGGTACTGGGGGACGACGGCTGGTCGACCTTCGCCGATGTGGCGCTGGCGGTGCTGTTGTATGCCCCGGCGGTGCTGGCGACCATGGGGATCGTGGTCGCCCTGTTCGGCTGGTTGCCGCGATGGGCGGGGCCGGTCGGATGGACACTGCTGGGGTTCGCTGTGTTGGAGACCGCTTTCGGCGAGATGCTGGGGCTGCCGGACTGGCTGAGGTCGCTGAACATCTTCGGCCACCTGGCGCAGTACCCGGCGGTGCCGGTGGAGGTCGCGCCGGTACTGTGGCTGACCGGCATCGGGGTGCTGGGGATCGCCGCGGGTCTGGTCGGCTGGCGCCACCGCGAGGTGAACCGTGTGTAGGGAGGTGGGGCTGGGCCTCCCTACACCCACTCGCCTGAGCGGAGCGCGGCGCTGACCTGCAGTCGGTTCCGCAGTTCGTCGGACGTACCAACGTCCGGATTGGATGTGCCGTCCGGGACGGCCAGGACGACCAGGTCAGCCCGGCCGCCAGGACGGATCCCGGCAGCGGGCAACCCCAGTGCGCGAGACGGGGTGATGGAGGTCTGCTGGACCGCGGCGAGCAGCGCGGCATCCGCCGCAGTGACACCGGCGGCATCTGTCGTGACGTTCCCCGCAGTGTCCTCCGCGGTGTCCTGTGCAGTCGCCGGCGCAGTGGCTGGCACAGTCGCCGGCGCATTAGCCACGGCGAAGTTGAACAGCTGGTCCATCGTCGCGGTACTGCCGGCGATGGTGTCGGTCCCGGCCACCCGGGCGATGCCGTCGACGACATTCACCGCCAATGCGCCCAGGTGGTAGGCGCCGTCCGGCATGCCGGCGGCCGGGGTGCTGGTGCTCAGCTGTGGTCTCGACGGCAATGTCATCCGACTGCTGCCGCCGCTGGTGATCAGCGGGAATCTGCTGCAGGAGGGGCTGGACGTGCTGGCCGAAGCCATCCGCCACAACCTCTGAGGCCCGCCCTGGCCCTGTGTGGGCCGGTGGCCCCTACTCCGCGAAGGCGTAGTCGGTGTAGCCCTTCGCCCCGGGGGCGTAGAAGGTGGTCTGGTCCGGGACGTTGAGTTCCAGACCGTCCCTCCAGCGCCGCACCAGGTCAGGGTTGGCGATGAGGTTGCGTCCGACAACCGCGGCGTCCGCCAGGTCGTCCTCGACGATGTGGGACGCTTCGTCCTGCCCGGTGATCTTCGAGAAACCACTGTTGAGCAGGAACGCGCCGTCGAAGCGCCCGCGCAGGTGCGCGACCAGGTCACCGTCGATGTCCTTGTGCAGCACCGACAGGTAGGCCGGGCCGACCTCATTGAGGCCGTCGATCAGCGCATCGTAGGTGGCCAGGACGTCCTGACGGTCGTCCTCCAGCACACCCTGGATGCCGTGCTCGGGGGAGATACGCACGGCGGTGCGTCCAGCACCGATCTCGGCGGCGACCGCAGCCACGACCTCGGTGGTCAGCCGCGCCCGGTTCTCCGGAGAGCCGCCGTAGGCGTCGGTGCGGTGGTTGGAGGACGCCCCGAGGAACTCGTGGAGCAGGTAGCCGTTGGCGCTGTGGATCTCCACACCGTCGACACCGGCGTCGATGGCGCGGCGGGCGGCGGAGGTGAACTCCTCGATGATCCGCGGGATCTCCTCGGTGCCGAGCTCCCGGGGCACACCACCCTCGGCCTTGCCGGAGAAGCCGCGGACCGGCCCGCCGACGGCGATCGCACTCGGGGCCTCAGGTTCGGCCCCGCGCAGCAGGTCGGGGTGGGAGGTGCGTCCACCGTGCATGATCTGCATGACCAGGGTGCCGCCCTTGGCGTGCACGGCCTCGGCGACGCGGGCCCACCCGGCGGCCTGCTCGTCGGTGGCGATTCCGGCCTGGCCGGGGAACGCCCGGTTGCTGAACGCGGGGAAGGAGCCCTCGGTGACCACCAGACCGGCCGAGGCACGCTGGCTGTAGTACTCGACGTGCAGGTCGGTGGGGATGCCGTCCTCGCCGGCGCGCTGGCGGGTCAGTGCGGCCATGGTCACCCGGTTGTCCAGGTGCAGATCGCCGGCGTCGAGGGGGTCGAAGAGTGAGGTCATGGGGGAGGTCATGAAGGGGCTGTCCTTTCGCTGTGGTTCACATCCACCATCCCCAACCTGTGGGGCCCCGGGAGTATTCCGGTACCGGCCCAGCAGGGGGTTAGGTGACTCCGCAATGGTCAGGGGGGTCGAACGGAAGGGTTCCCTTTTGGCGGCAAACATCCTACTTCTCAAAAGGCGGATGTTACAGGTGTGACTGATGTGGTTACGTCCATCCGCATGGCGCTGCGCCACACTGCACAACGTCATATGACACATGACAGGAGAACTCCTCATGCAGACCCCTTCGATGAGTAACCGCCTCTGGGCCGAGTTCCTCGGCACCTTCTGGCTGACCTTCGGCGGCTGTGGTTCGGCCGTCCTCGCCGCCAGCGTGATCTCCGACGGCACCATCAACATGGGCATCGGCTTCCTCGGCGTCGCCCTCGCCTTCGGCCTCACCGTGGTGACCGGTGCCTACGCCCTGGCCCATATATCCGGCGCCCACTTCAACCCGGCGGTCACCCTGGGCTGCGCCGTCGCCAAGCGCATCGGATGGTCCGCTGTGGTGCCCTACTGGGTCACCCAGATCATCGGCGCGAGTGCGGCCGGTGGTGTCCTCTTCGTCATCGCCAACGGGAAGGACGGCTTCAGTGCCTCAGAGTCCGGCTTCGCCACCAACGGCTACGGTGAGTTCTCGCCCGACGGCTACTCGATGGCCGCCGTCCTGGTCGCCGAGGTCGTGCTGACCGCAGTGTTCCTATGGGTCATCCTCGGGGTGACTTCGAAGAAGGCCCCGGCCGGCTTCGCGCCGCTGGCCATCGGTCTCACCCTGACCCTGATTCACCTGATCTCGATCCCGGTGTCCAATACCTCGGTCAATCCGGCCCGCTCGCTCGGTGTCGCCTGGTTCGCCGGTGGGGACGCTCTCGGCCAGGTGTGGCTGTTCATCGTCGCCCCGCTGCTTGGTGCGGCGATCGCCGGGATCAGCTATGCGGTGTTGACCGGTGACAAGGATGGCGCAGAGTCTGAGACCGTCGACGCCTGATCGGCATCACCAACTTCGCCAACATCACTGTCTGAGCCGGTCGGGGGGACGCGGCTCGTCGAGGGAGCACCTCGGGTTTTGTCGCTGAAAAGCGGGCCCCAGAGGTTTCGTTGCGGAGAAACCACGGGGTTACTAGCCAGAAACACCGCTCCACCACACTGAGGCCCATGACATCCTCAGTGACCTCAACCCCGGTCGGAGTGACGGTGACGCAGTTCAACGCCATGGAGGCGTCCGAACTTGCCGACCAGCTGACCGGACTCTTCGCCAGCCGCGACCTCGCCACCGCCGTGGCCGCCGCCCGACCCATCGCCACCATCGACGCTCTCTGTGGTGCGGCATCCGTTCTGCTTCACGAGCAGGACGACGAGACCGTCCTCGAGTCCGTCAACGCCCACCCGCCGATCGGCGGAACGGTCGAGTCCGGCTCCCGCGCGGCAGCGGAACAGGCCACTGCTGCCGAGGACCAGGGTGAGAACGGTGAGATGACCTCCATCCGTAATCTGCAACCCACCTACCGGGAGAAGTTCGGCTGGAACTTCCTCGTCCGGGCCGCAGGGAAGGACTCCCGGCAGATCCTCGACAACCTCGTCGTGCGCCTGGCCCACGAGCCCGAGGAGGAGTGGCCGTTCGTCCTCCGCCACCTCGACGCCATCAATCAACTGCGTCTGCGCGGATTCGTCACCGAGGACGACGGCACGGTGCGTGAAGCCAGCGGAGTCAGCGAGGTGACGACATGAGCCTGTCCACCCACGTCCTGAACACCACCACCGGTCTGCCCGCCGCCGCCGACTACTTCGATGGCGCAGCGACGCTGTACCCGTACGTCGACATCACCTTCACCATCAGCGACGAGCGCGGCGGGGCCCATGGGCACCTGCACATCCCACTCCTGCTCTCGCCCTACGGATACTCGACCTACCAAGGGAGCTGACCGGCCATGACCACAGACAACACACCCACCCCAGAAGCATCGGAAACCGGAGACGCAACCCTGCCCTCCGGAACCATCGGCGCCGTCGCCGCAGACGGCACCCACCCGGTCGACCAGCGACCACCGCTGTTCCGCACCTTCGTCCTCGGCCTTCGCCCAAAACGTCGGCCTGGTGTCGTTCTCCCGTGTTGCCAGCCGCTACGTGGTCACCGCCGCCGGCCTCATTCTCATCGTCCTCGGCCTGCTGCCGAAGGTCGGTGAGATCGCCACCGGTATCCCGCAGCCGGTGTTGGGCGGTGCCGGTATCGCCTTGTTCGGCATGGTCGTGGCGTCCGGAATCAGGACGCTGTCCACCGTGACCTGGAACGAAACCCGTGCATTGATCGTCGGTGTGTCCATCGCGCTGGCGATGCTGCCGACCGCGTTCGAGGGGATCAACGCGAACCTGCCGACCGAGGTGGAGATGATCCTGGACAGCGGCATCACCGTGGGTGCGGTGGCCGTCATCCTGTTGAACCTGCTGCTGAACCGTGAAGGGAACGGGCACTTGGCTGAGCCTGTGGCCACCGAGGCCGACAGCGGGGCCGACAGCGGGGCCGACAGTGGCCGGGACGCCGCTGAGGCTGAGCTTGTCGCCGGTCTCGACGCCGTGCAGACCGTCGAGGTCGAGGACGTGACCGCCCCTGAGGGTGCCACGGCGTCAGTGGCGGTGAGCGGGCCCCGCGTGTAACCGCACCACTCCGGCCGTCGCTACCCCTGCCCCATCGCTGTCGCGGTCGCAGGCCAGGGACGGCCCCCTCAGCTCGGCCACCGTTTTTCTGCTTTTGCGCCGCATTTTCGGGACTATCGTGCCACGAAAAGGTCGAAAAGTACGCGCAAATGCAGTTCCAGGCCGTTGACTGGAGTCATCTGCCCCACGTATCCAGGAGCGTCCCCGACCCGTCCCTGACCACCCCACGAGGAGTACCACCCACCCATGACCGAGCAGCCCGGCCCGCGCGACACCGGGTCGACCGGAACGACCGGGTCCACCGGCACGACCGGAACGACCATCGTCCTCGGGCACGTCGTCACCCCGACGTCGCAGACCTCGTCACAGACCCCGGGCCCGACCCACCTCGACATCCCGGACGGTGCCGTCGCCTACGCCGGGGGCACCATCCAGGCGGTCGGCGCCGCCGACGACGTCCGTGCGTCCTATCCGGACGCCGCCATCGTCGACGAGGGTGACCGGCTGATCGTGCCGGGGTTCGTTGACGCACACGTCCACTTCCCGCAGGTCGACATGATCGCCTCACCAGGGCTCGAGCTGCTCGACTGGCTCGAGAACTACACTTTCCCCACCGAGGCCCGGTTCGCCGACGCCGCCCACGCCGACGCCACCGCGGATTTCTTCACCGACCAGCTCATCGCCAATGGTGTGACCACCGCCTGCGTCTACTCCACGGTCCACCCGGAAAGCGTGGAGGCATTGTTCCGCCGGGCTCTCGAGAATAACCTGCGGATCATCTCCGGCAAGGTCTGCATGGACCGTAATGCGCCCGAGGCGCTGCTCGACACCCCGGATTCCGCCGTCGTTGACAGCGTCGACCTGCTGGAACGCTGGCACCAGGTGGGGCGGTTGGAGTACGCGATCACCCCGCGTTTCGCCCCGACGTCGTCGGACGCCCAGTTGGCCGCCCTCGGTGAGATGGCGACCGCATATCCGGACGTGCTGATCCAGACGCATCTCGCGGAGAACACCGGCGAGATCGCCTGGGTCGGCGACCTGTTTCCGGATGCTGTGGACTACACCGACGTCTACGACCGCGCCGGGCTGGTCCGTCGGCGCAGCGTCTTCGGGCATGCGGTCCACCTGAGCGAGCGCGAGCTCACTCGGCTGGCTGCCGCGGAGGCTTCCATCGCGCACTGCCCGACATCCAACTTCTTTCTCGGCTCGGGAATGTTCAGCCTCGCCCGGGCGCAGGAACTCAGTGGCCTCCGTATCGGACTGGGATCGGACGTCGGCGCCGGAACCAGCCTGTCGCCGCTGGTCACGCTCAACGAGGCGTACAAGGTCTCACGGATGCTGGGTACGCCGATGGATGTTCCGGCACTGCTGCGCCTGGCGACGCTGGGTGGTGCCGAGGCATTGGGGGTGGACGCCACGGTCGGTTCGCTGGAGCCCGGCAAGGACGCCGACCTCGTGGTGCTCGACGCCCACGCGGACGCGAACTCGGCGGTGCTGAAGCGACGGGCGGACAACGCGGTCAACACCGGGGAGCTGCTGTTCGCCCTGATGATCCTGGGCGACGAGCGGGCGGTGACCCGTACCGTCGTCGCCGGGGATGGCTGAGCCGCGCCAGCCGCGTCTTCTTTGACTAGCCCTCCCGGGCTGCGTCCAGCGCGCTCTCGAGCACATCGGCCTGCGGCAGATTGGCCTGGGCGGTGTCCTCACTGACCGCCAGGGACACATTGCCGAACCCGCGGTCCTGGTACCACTGCGAGCCCTCACGGGCGTCGGCCACGTTGTCGTCGTGCGCGCCGACGACCCAGCTCAACGGCAAGGTGTCGCTCTTGTCCCGGGGGTACGGGTGCCGGGGTGCTTCGAGTGTGACGGGGGCGGCGCCGCCGGCCATCATCACCGCACCGGAGGTGACCAGGGGAGACAGGTGGGTGAGGACGCCACGACTGAGCATGTCCGCCCCTCCGGCGTACCCGGACCACCAGACGTTCTCCGCATCGACATTGCGCCGGGAGAGGACGTCGTCCTGCATGAACGCGGACAACCAGGCGACATTCTCGCCCAGGTTCCGCCACCAGGTCCACCCGTTTCCCTGGTCGGGGGTCTGTGGGGCGACCAGCAGCATATTGCGGTCGCGGGCGACCCGGGCCAGGGAGTTTAGTGTGCCCTCGGGGTCCTCCGGGCCGACGAACTCGCCAGCGCCGTCGCCGTGCAGGTGGACCAGGACGCCGACCGGACGGGCCGCATCGACCCCGCAGGAGTAGATGTGGAAGATGCTCTCGCGGTCCCGGTGGCTGAAGGTGCCGGTGATCGGGTCGCAAGACTGGATGTCCTCGGAGCTGCGTGTCGTGGCGACGACCAGCAGGGACACACTGAGTACAGCCAGCATCGTGGCGGTGATGGCGATGGGCCATACTCGGCGAAGTCTGCTCTGCGACACAGCTGAATAGTAACTGGAATGAGCGTCACTTTTCGGAAGAAAAGCTCTTGTCGTGGAAATTTCCAGTAATACCCAGGCGGATATATATGTTGGAACATATGTGTTCAACAAGACAGCACTGATCAATGCGCCGGAGCCGGAACCGGAGAACAATGGAGTCATGAGCGAAAACACCACCGACGCAGACATCACCCTCGTGAACGACAAGGACGCCCTGGACCTGATGGGCACCACCAGCCTGGGTCGACTGGTCGTCCGCCGTAGCGACGACATGGACCTCTTCCCGCTGAACTTCGTGGTCAGTGACGGCAAGATCTACTTCCGCACCGCGGAGGGCACGAAGCTGTTCACCCTCGCCGAGATCGACGCGAAGGTCCTCTTCGAGGCCGACCACGTCGACGCCGATGCCGAGGGCAACCCGGCCCATGCCTGGTCCGTCATCGTTAAGGGCACCGCCCGTCTCCTCACCGGCTCAGACGAGATCCACGACGCGGAGAGCCTGCCGCTGAAGCCCTGGCTGCCGACGCTGAAGTACAACTTCGTGGAGATCACCCCGACCGAGGTCTCCGGGCGACGTTTCGACCTCGGCGAGGAGCCGGAGCGCTACTAACGGGGACACCCGGGTACCCTGACAACACATGGTCGTAGCCCCGAACTCCTCAGGCATCACCCCGGTCTTCCGCAGCCAGTACACCGCTGCGGTCAGGGGTAAGCTGTCCGCGCCGGCGCGAATCAGCAGCACCGGCGGTGAACTGTGGATGCGTGCGGTCCCGATGCCGGGCGCCGGGGTGATGTCCAGCGTGATGTCGGTCGTCCACCTGGGGCAGGACGGGGTCACCATCATCGACCCGGGGTGGGCGGGAAGTAAGGCGCAGGACGCCGAGGGGAACGTCCTGCGTCCCCTCGATGATTTCCTGCGCGAGCGTGGTCGGCGACTCGAGCAGGTCACCGACGTCATCGTCACCCACGCCCACCCGGACCACATCGGTGGTGCGGCGGTCCTGCTGAAAGCCACCAGTGCGACCTACCACCTCGGGGCGGTGGAGCAGCGCACGCTGGACGCCGCCCGTACCGGCACCAGTGTCGACGAGTACGCCGTGGATGAGGCGCGGGCCCGCGAGATCGGGGCACCGGACGGTGTCCTGTCGGCGCACCCCTTCCGGACACCGAAAGCGGAACTGCCGGCATTCATCCCACGGCAGCGTCCGGACGCCCTCGTGGTGGACGGCGACACGGTCAAGCCGGACACGGACATCGCGCTGCGGGCCGTGCTGACGCCCGGGCACACCCCGGGTCACCTCGCCTTCGCCGACGACAACCGGCGCATCCTCTTCGCCGCCGACCACATCCTGCCGGAGATCTTCCCGGGCATCGGCCTGGGGGTCGGCAACCTGGGCGGCAACCCGGTGAAGGACTACCTGGCGGCGGTCGAGAGGCTGGCGGAGTTCGACGACTACACCGTGGTCCCGGGCCACGGCTACGCCTTCACCGGCCTTGCCGCCAGGCGTGCGGAGACCCGCGAGCACGTCATGGAGCGTGCCCGTGAGGTGCAGAAGGTGCTCGACTGGAACCCGGAGCTGTCGGTGTGGCGGTTGGCGTCCCGGCTGACCTGGAGCGGCGGATGGGAGGAGTTGTCCTCCTCGCCGATGGTGTGGTCGGCGCTGCGGCAGACCATGATGTACCGCGACCTCGTTCTGGGCTGATACTCAGTATCGCGGTGCCTGCGGGTACCACGCTTCGCCGTGGACGTGACGTCCGACGTTGCCGACCTCCTATGCTGGAAGGCGGTGAAGGAGTCGAAGAAGTCCGGCCAGTTCTCCCTGGTGATGTCGGTGGCGATGCGGTTGGCCACCCGGGTCAGTGCGGCGTAGATGCCGGACAGCTGCTTGCCGGCCACACCGTGGGACGCGCGCGCCGGTGGACAGGTGGAAGAGCTTCGGGATGTAGGACGCCGCCTCCGCGGAGGCCGTGCCCTTCGCCTGGAACTGGAAGCCGTCACCGAGGTACGGGCACTGTCCCATCGGGTGCTCGGCGGCGGGGCCGAACTCCTCGGCCCACAGGGCGATGTCGCCGAGGAACTCGTCGAGTTCGGGACGCAGCCCCGGGTCCACGGCATAGCCGGTCGCCGAGATCACGTAGTCGCCGACATGCTCCACATCGTGCTCGTCGGTGAGGACGTAGTAGTGCTCCTGAACGCCGGGAAACTCCATCCAGCGCAGTGAGTTCTGGCGCGGGATGTCGGGCCGTCGCACGTGCATTTCCACGCTCGCCGCGCCAGCTTCAAGTGCTGCGGAGGCGTTGTCGAAACCGGAGGCACCGCCACCGAGCACGATCACCCGACGCCCCTGGAGTACGGAGAAGTCGATGTCGTCCTCGGTGTGGGCCCGCAGTTCGGCAGGTAACTGCTGCACCAGGGGGGGGGGAAGGAAGATCCCGCCGCCGCCCTTCAGACCCAGGGCGAAGACGATGCGGCGGGCACGGTAGACGACCGGTCCAGCAATGTCACCGAGACCTTCCGGCGGGTGGTCGGTGAGCATGAGGCGGTCGAGCTGGAGTTGCTGGACACCGCCCATGTTTTCGCGGCCGGTCACCGGATCAGGCTCACCGTCGCCGGCGGCTGGTTCCCCTTCTACTCACGCAATCCCGGTACCGGGGAGAATCCGCTGACCGCGGAGACCCTCCACCCGAACCGACACACGGTGACGTTCGGGGAGGGGACGGCGCTGGTTCTGCCGACTCTGCCGACTCCGCCGACGGAGGCTTAGACCTCGACGGAGACGAACTCGGCAGCCTCGGCGACCGCGGTGCCCAGAGCGACGAGGGCCTCGGTGTGCTGCTCGGAGGGGGTGAAGACGAAGTCGGGGAAGGCCTCTGCGAAGGGCAGCAGGACGTCCTCACCGACGAGCTTCATGCCGAGGAAGGTGACCACGGTGTGCCAGTGGGAGATGGCGGAGGACGCACCGGTGGCACCCCAGCCGATGAAGCCGACCGGCTTCTCGGTCCACTCGGCGAAGAGGGAGTCCACGGCGTTCTTCATCACGCCGGGGACCGAACCGTTGTACTCACCGGTGGCGAAGAGGAAGCCGTCGAAGCTGCCGACCTTCTCGGACCAGGCGGCGAGCTCGGGCTCCTCGTAGGCCCCCTCGTGCATGCGCGGCGGGGTGGCGGAGGTGAACTTGCCGAGATTCTGCTCGGCGAGGTCCAGGACCTCAACGTCGGCGTCGATGCCGGCGGCCTTCAGGGTCTGGACGGCCCACTCGGCGACCTTGATGGAGTTGCGGCCTTCGCGGACGGTGCCGGCGAAGACGGCGATGCGGGGGCGGGAGTTGATGGTCTCGGAAGTCATGGGAGGCCACTCTATTCCCAATTTAGTTGATGTGTCAATCATGGAGGTCGATGATCTATTCTCCGATGGCTCCACCGGCGAAGTTGTCGCGCCAGGCGACAACGGTGGACGGGCGCGCCAGGGAGTCCCCACCGTCCGGCCAGTGCGAGGACGTGGATTCGGTGGTGGCCTCCTCGTCCTCGCCCGGGTGCTGCACATTGACCAGGACCCGGTTCTCGGTGATGACCGGACCGCAGGTCTCCGCACCGGCCGGGACCGTGAGGAACTGTTTGGTCAGCCCCCGGGTCTCACCCTCCAGGGAGACGGCGAACAGGCCGTCATTGGACTCCAGCGCATTGCCGTCCGTGGAGACCCACAGGTTGCCGAACGTGTCGAAGGCCAGGTTGTCCGGGCAGGAGATCGGGGAGACGCTCGACTTGTCGAAGCCGCCGAAGTAGGTTTCAGCGGCCTCGGGATCGCCGCACACCAGCAGCAGATTCCACGTGAAGTCCTCCCCGGCGTGGTTGTCGTCCATCTCCAGGACGTAGCCGTTCTTGTTCTCCTTGACCGGCGCGTATTCGGTGGTCTCCTCATCGTCCTCGCCCGGGCGGGCGGCACCGCGGTACTTGTTGTTGGTGAGCGCGGCGTAGACCTTGCCGGTCTCCGGGTGGGGCTCGACGTCCTCGGGACGGTCCATCTTCGTCGCCCCGACCTTGTCGCCGGCGAGTCGGGTGAAGATGAAGACCTCCTCGCCGCTCATGCCGTCGACGTGGGACTCCGCCGAGCCGTCCGCGTGGGCGGTGGCCAGCTTGACCCACCTCCCGGTGCCGTCGAAGGCACCGTCCTCCGGCAGGGTGTTCTCCGTGAAATCATCGGAGTTGCCCTCGTAGACCGCGACGTAGAGGGTTCCCTCGTCCAGAGCCTTCATGTTCTCGGCGCGGGCCGTCGCGTCAGTGGGGCCGGAACCTTCGGTGTACTTCCTGGAGGAGACGAACTTGTAGATGTACTCGAACCGGGAGTCGTCACCGGAGTAGGAGACGATGGTGTTGTCGTCGGTGATGTGTACCGCGGCGGCCTCGTGCTTGAAGCGGCCCAGGGCGGTGTGCTTCACCGGGGTGGAGTCCGGGTCCCACGGGTCGATCTCGACGACCCAGTTGAAACGGTGTGCCTCATGGGGCTCCTTGGTGATGTCGAAGCGGTCGTCGAACTGCTCCCACTTGCGTGCGGTGTCCTCGTCCTCCATGCCGTAGCGGGAGAACCGGTCTTTCGCCTCGTCGCCCCTGGCCTTCCCGCCGCCGGCGAAGTACTGGTCCACGTTCTCCTCGCCGGAGAGGATGGTGCCCCACGGTGTCACGCTGCCGGCACAGTTGTTGAACGTGCCGTGGACCCTGGTGCCGGTGGGATCCGCGGAGGTCTTCAACAGGTCGTCCCCGGCCACCGGCCCGGTGACCAGGAACTCCGTCTCGCCGTGGATACGGCGGTTGTACTTGCCGACGACCGGGGCGAGGCGACCGTCGGCGTCATTGCCTTCGACCTCGACGATGGAGAGGCCGTGGTTGGCGATCTCGATGCGGACCTGTTCCTCGGTGGGGTTGTCCGCGTCGTAGCCGGGGAACATCTGCTGTGGGGTGGTGTATTCGTGGCTGGAGACCAGGAGGAAGCGGTTGTCCTCACCGTCGATGGGCAGTAGCTCACCGAAGTCGCAGTTGTAGCCGAACTGCTTCTCGGCGTCCTCGGGGGTCTGGTTGTCGACCGACCATTCCCCGGCGCCGGCTTCCACGGTGTCTCCCCAGCGGATCACGATGTCGCTGCTGTAGCCCTTCGGCACGGTGACGGCATCCTCGGTGTTGGGTGCGACCATCTCGAAGCGCAGGCCGGACGGTGCCTCGGCTGCTGCGCCGCCACCTCCCGAGGATGCGGTGGTGGAGGACGCCGCGGTCGTCCCACTGTCCGACCCGCAGGCGGCAAGCAGGCTACCGCCACCGACGACGACAGCTGCACTGCCGGCCCCGCGCAGCAGGGCCCGACGGTCGAACTCCTTGCGCACGATGTCACGGAAGTAGGGGTTGTCGGAGGTGTTCGGGACCGGCTTCGCGCAGGCGTCACCGCATTTGTACACGCAGGTGCGGTGGGAACGGCTCGAGGTGAAGTTGAGCTTGGCGAGCAGGTTCTGGCCGAGTAGTGCCACGGGTGTCTTCTCCGGTTCGTCGGTCGGGGAGCCGCAGGAGTCAGCTGCGGCGATCAGTCGGTGACTGACCGTACTGCGGTGGAATGACGTCCCGTCGACGGAGAAGTGACCCCAGGGCGACGAGGCGGTGGCCGGAACGTGAACTCGGCTGACCAGGTGAGAAAGGCCACACGAAGTTGATAACTGTACCGAACGTCCGTTACAGTTACGCGGGTCAGGTGCGGCAGATCGAACAGGTCTGGACCGCGCCGTGAATAAACCCGGCAGAGATCCCAGTAATAATCCCAGAAGAAGTCCCAGGGGGAAACAATGAGCCACACAACCGTGACCCCGTCCGGCCGTCCCGACCGCCGCGATGAGACCGGCACCGTCGGTACAACATCCGCAGGCGGTCCGACGACCGCTGCCCAGCGTTGGAGCTTCCTCGGCATCATCAGCCTCGGACTGTTCCTCGTGGGGGCGGACAACTCCATCCTCTACACGGCGCTGCCTGTCCTGCGCGATGAGTTGCACACCACCGGACTGCAGGGACTGTGGATCATCAACGCCTACCCGCTGGTGCTGGTCGGTCTGCTGCTGGGGACCGGCACGCTCGGGGACAAGATCGGCCACCGGGTGATGTTCCTCTCCGGGGTCACGATCTTCGGTCTCGGTTCGCTGCTTGCCGCATTCTCACCAAACGCCTGGGTGCTCATCGGTGCCCGTGCCGCACTCGGCGTCGGCGCGGCCACCATGTTGCCGGCCACCCTCGCGTTGATCCGCCAGACCTTCACCGATGTGCGTGAGCGCAACACCGCCATCGGCCTGTGGGGTTCGGTCGCGGTCGTCGGTGCAGCCTCCGGCCCGGTGCTCGGTGGCTTCCTGCTCGAGCACTTCTACTGGGGCACGGTCTTCCTGATCAACGTGCCGGTCGCCCTCGTCATCGTCATCGCCACCGTCCGTTACGCTCCGGCGAACCAGGCGGACAGGTCGCGGCACTGGGACGTCATCTCCTCGCTGTGGGCGATGGCGATGATGGTCGGCGCGGTCATGGCCATCAAGGAGACCGCCAACTCCGAACGGAATACGACGATCATCCTGGTGGCCGTCGTCGCGATGGTCGTCGGTGGTGCACTGTTCGCCCACCGTCAGGGGCTGCTGCGACGCCGTGGGCTGCAGCCGCTGCTGGAGTTCGGCATCTTCCGTAACCGCATGTTCCTGGGTGGCACACTGGCCGCCGCCTTCGCCATGTTCGTACTCTCGGGTGTCGAGCTGATGACCACTCAGCGTTACCAGACCGCCGGAGGTTCCAGCCCCCTGGAAGCAGGTCTCCTGGTTGCTTCGGCGGCGGTCCCGGCGATCCCGGCGTCCATCCTCGGTGGGGCGAACCTGCACCGTCTCGGTTTCCGCACCCTGATCAGCGGCGGTTTCAGCATGCTGGCGCTCGGTATCGTCATCGCCCTGTGGGCGGTCCCGTCCCAGCCGTTGTGGACGCTGGTCTGCGGTTTGGCCCTGGTCGGCATCGGTGCCGGCATGGTGATGTCGGTGTCGTCCTCGGCGATCATCGGCTCGGCGCCGGTCAGCAAGGCCGGGATGGCGTCCTCGGTGGAGGCGATCTCCTATGAGTTCGGCACATTGGTGTCTGTGGCGGTCCTCGGCAGTCTGATGCCCATGTTCTACGCGATGAACGCGCCGGACGCGGTGGCCCATGATGTCGACCACGGGGTGGATCATGCGCAGTACGGTGCTGCTGCTGTGGAGGCCTATGACACCGCCTACCTGCTGGTGATCCTCATTGCCGGTATAGTGGCCGTGCTCGCGGCCGTGATCACGGCCCGTTGTTTCCGGGGGAACCCGAAGGAGGCTGAGTACTCTGCGCACGAGTAAGAAGGACGTCATACTGCGCGCCGCCGTCGATCTGGTCGACAATGGCGGGCTTGAGGCGGTGACCTATGAGTCGCTGGCGGAAGCATCCGGCATGTCGAAGTCGGGGTTGATCTACCACTTTCCCTCGCGTCAGGACCTGATGATGGGGGTGCACGGGTACATGGCCGAGGAGTGGGAGCGGGAGCTTGTCGACGCTGCCGGCGGTCGGGCGGACGAGGTGGACGCCGCGACCCGGCTGCGGGCGATCGTGATCACGATGAGCCGCTCGGCGACGCGGGCGGAGCTGGTGATGCAACTCGACGCGATGACCCACCAGGAGTTCAACGTGCCGTGGCAGGACGTCGACCGCCGGTGGATGCCCTCTGCGGAGGGCATCGTCGGGGACGGTGAGGACGGTGAGGACGGTGAGGACGCAGCGGTCGCCCGTGCGGCCTACCTGGTGCAGATTGCCGCTGACGGCATGTGGCTGCACGACAAGGTGCATGAGGGGGCGCTGACTCCGGCGCAGCGTACAGCACTGACCGACGCGATCCTGGCGATGATCCCGGAGGGGCCGGTGCGGTAGCCACACCAGGATGGTGAAGGTGAGGCGGACCGGGGCGGACGGTCACGGTGGCATGAGCGAAGCCCGTGACGCGTGCATGGTTGCGGTGCCGCCTGACGATCCTCGGATTCGGGGCGCTGCTGTTCTGGTGGGTGAGGGAGAACCCGCTGCCGCCCTGGCGCTGTACGACGAGATGCTCGCCGAAAAACCGGACCCGATGACACTGGCGACGCTTCGTCGCGCCCGTGCCGCCGTCGGTGTGTTGGAACGGGTCGGTCATCTCGACCGTGCTGCTGTGACGGCTGCACTTGCCGACGTGCGTTCGGCGCCTGATGTCGGTCTTGACACCTTGCTTCGCGGGGCCGATGTGCTGGTGCTGTTCGACAGGCCCGGGGAGGCGGTCGACCTGTTGTCCGGGTACCTGGGGCACCTGGTTGCGTCAGATCGCGACCTGGACCGGGCATCGCAACTCGAGCTGGTGCGCCAGCGCATATTGGAGTTCATCAACCTGCTGGAGCAGGACGCTCCGGCGGTTGCGCGCGCACGTCGTCGTATCGCCGACGCGGTGTTCTGAGGGGTACCTACTGCACCAGACGATAGGCCTCGGCGTCTGTGATCATGGCGTCGTCGAGCTTCGCCAGTAGTGTCGGTCCGTCCATCTTCACCCCGATGAGGACGATCTCGTTTCCAGGTTCCAGTCCGGTGGCCTGCCAGGTCGAGGCGGGTCGGATGGACAGATCCGGTCCAGCCGGGTGCCACACCTGGGCATACTCCAGTCTGTCGGCGATCCAGCAGTACCCCTTGGACCGGACGAGGCCCCGTGTGGACCGGAGTGTCTCGAGGAGACGGCCACGGTGCAGTGGCCGTGCCCCGCGGAAGAGCACCGAGCTGATCCCGTACCCCTCGGAGGATCGGGCGGTCGCCTTGCTGAACAGGCGCGCGCCCAGAATGTCCTCGATCACGCTTCTGCCATGCGCCCGTCCATTGACCATGATGTCGACCGATGCCCGCGGATTCAACCGTTTGACCAGGCTGATGGTTGTGGCGAGCCGGTCGGCTGTGACCAGATCGGTCTTGGTGACGTAGATCCGGTCGGCGAACTCCACCTGGTCGACAAGCAGATCAGCCACGGTGCGTTCGTCGTCCATGGTGTCGATCGGCGCGAGGTCGGCGAGGAGCTCTCCGGCGACGACGGTCTGCAGGGCGACACCACCTGCCCGGAGATTCACGGAGCCACGGCGAATCGCACCGACACCGTCTTCAGTGCGGACACCCCCGGCCACGTGGTGAGCCACGACGGCAACCTCGTCCTGTTCGGTGACGGCGACGGCACGATGCAGCGCTTCTCCACCGATGATCTCCTGGCGCTCTCCGGGGACGACCCCGCCCCGGAGGCCACCGTGGACGAAACTGAACCGCACCACGGTGTGGCCGTGGAACTCTCCGACGGAACGTTCGTGCACACCGAGGGCACCGAGGAGTACCGCGACACCGTCACCGCCGTCGACGCGGACGGGGAGGAGATCGCCTCCTCCAGCGACTGCCCCGGTGTCCACGGTGAGGCCGCGGCCGCCGATGATGTCCTGGCCTTCGGCTGCGAGGACGGCATCCTGATCTTCGACGACCGTGAGTTCACCAAGGTCGACGCCCCGGACTCCTACGGGCGAATCGGCGACCAGGCCGGCTCGGAGGTCTCCCCGGTGGTGCTCGGCGACTACAAGGTCGAGGAGGACCTCGACGACGATGAGATCGAGCGACCGGAACGGGTCAGCCTGACCAACACGGCCACCGGTGAGCCCCAGCTGGTGGACCTGGACGCGTCCTACTCCTTCCGGTCGTTGGGACGTGGCCCGGACGGTGAGGCCCTGGTGCTGGGAACCGACGGCAAGCTGCACGTGATTGACCCGGAGTCCGGGGATGTCACCGACTCCTGGGAGGTCATCGACCCGTGGGAGGAGCCGGTGGAGTGGCAGGAGCCCAGCCCCACACTGTTCGTCCAGGGTGACCGGGCCTATGTCACCGAGCCAGAGACCAACGAGATCCACGCCGTGGACCTGTCCACCGGCGAGGTCGTGGGCAGTGTCGAGCTGGACGATGCGCCCAATGAGCTCACCGGCGTGACCGGCTGAACCGTGACCACAGCGCGCTGAGCACCACGAACGCTAGGCAGGTGACGCCGAACAGCGGTGCCACCGCGGCGTAGGCCACCAGGGCGACGGCCAGGGTCACGGTCCCGGCGTTCCAGGAACTGCCGGGGGCCGACGCCCGTGGTGGCACGGATGCGAGCACCTGGTTCCGGCCGCGACGTCGGAACCACATCGTGTAACCCCACACCACCATCACCACGATCGCTGCCGCCAGCGCGGCGAGCACCAGCTGGTTCGGCAGCCCGAACAGGGTGCCCATGTGCAACTGGATCAGCCAGGCCGACAGCTGTGCGGCCACCGGCCAGTCCCGGAAGTCGACCCGGTCGGTGACCTGCCCGGTCGCCCAGTCCACCGAGATGGCGTCGTTGGTCAACCGGTATGCCGCACGGTTCTCCTTCACCGTCCAGGCCTCACCGTCGGACGCGGGCGGGGTGAGCGTGACCGGGGCGCGCAGTTCCTCGACGGCGGTGGCGGCGACCCGGTCGACCGAGCCGGGGTTCAGGCCCCGGACGAAACCGCCGGACCCGCTGGACGCTCCGGCCCCGCCGTGGCCACTGTGCCCCTCGTGCCCCTCGTGTCCGGCATGTTCTTCCGCCGCCCCGGCGTCCCCACTGGTGCCGGACGCCCCGGCAACCCCGGGGATCGAGGTCGACACCGCAGGCTCCTGCCAACTCAACGCCGAGCGCATCTGACCGATGTTCGCCCCCGCCACCGAAGACCAGGTCAACCCGGTGACGGTGAGGAAGACCAGGCCCACGGCCACGACCGTTCCCGTCGCCCCGTGCCGCCGCATCGTGCGGGTGCGTCCCCGGCCACCGGTGCGCAGCATGCGCTCCGGGTGTTTCCGGTGGCGCTGCCACCACATCACCAGTCCGCCGACAGCCAGCACCCCCAACCAACTGGCGGCCAGTTCGGAGTAGATCCGCCCCGGTTCGCCGAGCCACAGCATCCGGTGGCCCTGGGACAACCAGTGGCGCAGCGGGAGGGCCCCGGAGCTGCCGTACTGGGTGGAGTCGCCGACGACCTCCCCGGAATACGGGTCGACGAACACCGCCCGGGTGGTGGACTCCGGTAGATCGGCATCGTCGAGCAGGACGCGGGTGGTCTCGTCGTCCTCCCCGAGGCGCACCCCGGCCAGCGGTAGGTCAGGGAACTCGGCGCGCGCGGCGGTGACCTGGTCGCTGACCGGGGCGGTCGGTGCGTCCTGCACGGTGGCGGTGAGCAGGTCATGGTGGAGGATCCGCTCCACGGTGGGGGAGACGGCGTAGAGGAAGCCGGTGACCGCGGCGATGAGGATCAGCGGCGCGCACAGCACCCCGGCGAAGAAGTGCAGGCGCTTCAGTAGGCGGGGGAGGGATTGGTCACTGGCAGTTCTGGCCCTGGACGGCGGTGAGGGGCGCTCGGTCGTTGTTGTCATGCAGTACTGGTCGGCGGCTGTGGTGGTCGGGTTCCCGGCAGCCTCTGACGGGGGTGATTCCGTGGGTGCGGGGAACCGTGGCACCCCGGTGTCCGACTAGTAAAGCAGTGGTGAGTGGTGGTGAATGCCGCGCGCCCTCGCCCGAGACAACCGCTCCACGAGACGATTCCAGGAGAAGACCTTGTTCCTGTCCCAGACTGCACGTTCTGCGCGTTCTACTCGATCCGCACGCCTGTCTCGCCGGCTGCCGGCGGCCCTTGCCGCAGCGTCGCTCTGCCTGGGTATGGCGGCCTGCAGCGACGATGACACGGACGCCGACAGCGCAGGCAACGCCGACAACACCGCGACTGCCGAGGCTGACGCCGGAGCCTCAGACGCCTCGGACGCGGACCTGACCTTCTCCGAGGGGTACGTGGGTGCGAAGGACGCCGACACGATGATGACCGCGGTCTTCGGTGAGCTGACCAACACCACCGACGAGGACATCCACCTCACCCGGGTCGAGGGTGACCTGGAGGGGGTCTACGAGTACCACGAGGTGGTCGACGGGATGATGCGTCAGACCGATGACGGCCTGGTCGTGCCGGCGAACGACAGCGTGATGATGGAGCCGGGCGGGCACCACATCATGATCATGGAGAACTCCGACGACATCGAGGCCGGTGACGTGCTGACCCTCACCCTCACCGCGGAGGACGGCTCGACCTACCAGCTCGAGGACATTCCGGTGCGGGTGCAGCAGTCCGCGCACGAGGACTATGCGGACGACAACGGCGGGGATGACTCTGACCACGGCGACCACGGCGACCACTAGTCGCGCAGCGCCTGCTCGGCGTCCTCCTGGACGAGGGCGAAGTTGACGAAACCGGCGGTCATGGACGCCTGTCCGACGGCGGCGGGAACATTGAGACGGGGATCGATGACGTTACCCGCGGCCCAGATGTGGGGATGGCTGGTACGCCCGGCGTCGTCGGTCTGCAGGAAGGATCCGACTCCCGGGGCTTCGTACCGGTCGAGGTTCAGCCCGGCGAGGAACCTGTCGCGTGGGCGCGGGGTCGGTGACAGGGCCAGGGCGTCCAACTCATGGGTCTCGCCGTCTTGCGTGCGCAGGCCACGGAAGGCTGACTCTGTGGCACCGGATTCGGTGAGTGCCTCGGTGACAGGGGAAGAGACCAGGGTGACGCCGCGGGCGGTGAATCGTGCCCGGGTGTCATCGTCGAGCTCGTCGATCTGTGAGGCATCGGTGGTGAAGACGGTGAGCGAGTCGGTCCACTGGCGTACGAGCATTGCATGGTGGAAGGACATCGGGGAGGTCGCCAGCACACCGATGCGGGAGTCCCGGACCTCCCATCCGTGGCAGTAGGGGCACTGGAACACGGAGGTCCCCCAGTGCTCCGCCAGTCCCGGGATCTCCGGGAGTTCATCCTCGATACCGCTGGTGACCAGGACGGACCGGGTGAGCAGCTCGGTGCCGTCAGTGCAGGTGACCTTGAGAGTGGCGGTCTCTGCGGCCTGGTCGATGCTGTCCACGGTGTCCACGGTGTCCACGGTGTCCACGGTGTCCACGGTGCCGGTGGTGACGGTGACCCCGTAGTGCTCCACCTCCTCGCGGCCGCGTGAGAGGAGGTCCAGGGGAGGAGTCCCGTCATGTCCGAGAACGCCGTGCATATGGGGTGCGGTGCGGTTGCGGGGTGTCTCCGCGTCGATGACCAGGACAGTGCGGCGGGCCCGTCCGAGCATCTGTGCGGCCTCGAGCCCGGCGACACCGCCGCCGATGATGATGGTGTCGTAAAGTGTCATGCCCCCAAGCTAATGAAAAAGATTTTCAACAGCAAGGGGGCATGTCGGTGGCGGCGGGTGTCAGCCGATCAGTGCTCGTCCCATAAGGATTTGGGGGATCAGGTGAAGGGACAACCGTGATGAGTGTCCCGCCCCGCGGTAGAGAAACGGGACGCCAGCGGTACCCGCCAACAACCGGTGAGTCCAGGTTCGCGGGACGGAACGCTGGTCAGGTTGGTCACAGGCCGCCGTACTGAACGCAGCTGACTGCTTCGGTGACGGTGGCTTTCCCGTGTCCTGCACGCCAGCACCGTCAGCGCCGTCAGTGCCGCCGCCAGCGCTGCTCCTCTCGCTCCCGCTACACCGTCTGCTTGCTCCGCCACACCGCCGAGGTCGTCACCGCGGCGATCGCGGTAGTCAGCGGCACCGCGGCGACCAGGGCCAGTGAACCGGTCGCCGAACGCAGGAGCTCGGTGGCCATGATGTCCGAGGTGAAGATCATGCCGAACTCGCGCCCGGACACACTCAGCAGCACCAGCAGTGGTAGGGCGGCACCGGCGTAGGACAGCACCAGCGTGTAGACCGTGGATGCCAGGTGGTCGCGTCCCACCCGCATCGCCGTGGTGAACAGTTTCAGGTTGGACGCCCCGGGTACCGCCTCGCGCAGCTCGGAGATGGTGGACGCCTGCGCCACCGTCACATCGTTGAGCACGCCGAGGGTACCGATGATGAACCCGGCCAACAGTAGTCCGCTGATCGACAGTCCCGGCAGATACAGCATGATCTGCATGTTGTTCTCGTCGGCCAGGCCACGGAGCTCATTGGTGTCGATCGCCAGCCATGCCAGCGCGGTGCCGACCGAGAGTGCGGCCAGGGTGCCGCCCAGCGCTGAGGCGGTCTTCCAGTTCATCCCGTGCACCAGGAACAGCACCAGGTACAGCACTGCCGAACAGGCCGTGGCGGCCAGCAGGACCGGATCGCCGCCGCGGGCCAGGGCGGGCAGCAGGAATACGCCGAACACCCCGAGGGTGATCACCAGGCCGACGATGGCACGCACACCACGCCACGCGCCGACGGCCACGATGGCGATCAGGGTGATCGCCAGCCACAGCCACACCTGGGTGGAGCGCTCGTAGTCCTGGAAGGCGTAGGTGTAGCCGCCGTCCCCGGCGGAACCGGTGGTCAGCAGGATGTCCTTGTCGACGGGCAGCTCGGGTGAGCCCGGGGCGTCGGTGACAGCGAGCAGGGTGCGTTTCCCCTCCTCCGGACCCGAGGTGATCTCCACGATGACCTGCGGGCAGGATGTGGAGCCGTTGTCGGAGCCGGGGGCGGGCTGGGTGCTGGGATGCTCGGCGGGAGGGGAGGTGTCGAAGGAGCGTCCGATGTGCGGGGAGTTGCACGATCCGGTGGTCTCCATCAGGACGGTGCCGTGGGAGACCTCCTGCGACAGGTTCGAGGTCTGGTGGAAGCTGTCGTCGGTGACGACCTCGCCGCGCGGCCACTGCACGACGACGGCGACGGTGGTGGCGAGGAAGCCGACGACCAGGGCGATGAACAGGATCGCCCGGGGCAGGGTCCAGGTCACCTGGCGTGGATCGAGGTTGCGCGGGTGGATGCGTTCGCGCAGCGGGCGGTGGTCGACGGAGCCGTGGCCGTGGCCGTGACTGTGTCCGTGGGCTGCCGCGGTGTCCAGCTGTGCTTTGGCGTCGCCGGTGTCGGGCTTCTGTCGGCCGGGGGAGGGTGCGTGGTGGCGTCCCAAGACGGGGCTGCCTTCCTTGGTCGGGGTGGTCGGGGTGGACGGGAGAGAGCGAGGTCAGGCTGGGGGCAGGAGCAGAGTCCCCTGGAGTATATCGACTGCCCCTGTGCCACCCGAGTTTTTCCTGATACCGTGAGGAGCATGTACAAAGGCACCAATTCGGGCATTGCATCCATGAGGCTCCGGACCCGCCGCTGACGGCGGAGAGTCCCCTCGACACGTCACCGCGTCGCTGAGCTACCAGCCACTGAGCTACCAGCCGCCGCGTCGCTGACGTTTCCCGCCGTCCTCCCGGCATACACAGCACACCCACTGTGGAGCCGGGCGGCGGATTCCTGCTCGCTTTCACGACAAAGCCCACGGCTGCCCGGCTCCGGTAAATTTCTGGAGACCCCCCATGTCCCGTGTTCGTACACACACCCCTACCGATAATTCCCACGTCCGTACCTCGGACGTCCACGTCACCATCGGCGGACGCACCGTCCTGACCGGTGTGACCGCCACCGTCGCCGCCGGACGACGCGTCCTCGTCGTCGGCGAGAACGGTGCCGGCAAGTCCACCGTGCTGCGCGCCCTGGCCGGTGAGCTCGTCCCGGACTCCGGCACCGTCGACCGCGCCGGCAGTCTCACTCTGGTCCACCAGGGAATGGACGATTCGCCGGGCCAGACCGTCGGCGATCTCGTCGCTGAGGCCACCGCGGCGTCCGATAAGGCACTGGCCGATCTGGACGACGCTCTGACCAGCGGTGATCTTGGCGATGCTTACGAGGAGGCCCTTGATCGGGCGACCCTGTTGGACGCCTGGGACGCCCACCGCCGCGTCGATGTCGCGCTGGAGGGCCTCGGCGCCTGCACCGACCGCGAGCGTGAACTGCTCACCCTCTCGCACGGACAGCGATACCGCGTCCGGCTGGCCTGCGCGTTGGCATCCGGCGCGGGCACCCTGCTGCTCGACGAACCGACGAACCACCTCGACGCCACCGCCCTGACGTTCCTCACCCGCGCGGTCCTTGACTACCCCGGCGGTGTCGCCGTGGTCACCCACGACCGGGCGTTGCTGCGCGACCTGTCCGCCGACGGTAACGCGACCTACCTCGACCTCGACCCGACGTCCGACGGGACGCCGCGGACCTTCAGCGGCACCTACGACGACTGGGCCGACGCCCGCCGTGCCGACCGGGCGCGCTGGGAGCAGGAGTACAGCGCCCAGCAGGCCGAACACCGTCGGTTGTCCGCGGCGGTGGAGGATGCCCGTGGCCGCCAGGTCACCGGTTGGCGTCCCGGTAAGGGCGCGCCCAAGCACGGTCGGGCGACTCGTGTGGACGGGGTGGTGCAGACCCTGCACCGCCGACAGGAGGCGTTGGACGCCCACGCCGTCGACGTGCCCGAGCCGCCACTGGAGTTGCGGTGGCCGGACGTCACGGTGGAGTCCGGACGCTTCCTGTTCCGCTGCGAGAACCTCACCGTGCCGGGACGGTTGGACGCTCCGGTGACCTTGTCGATCTCCGGCGGTGACCGCCTGCTGCTCACCGGGCCCAATGGTTCGGGGAAGTCGACGCTGATCGGCGAGATCGCTGCGGGCAACGGAGCCGTCGGCGAGCACGTCCGGATCGGCGCGCTGACCCAGCATGAACCGCAGTGGGACAACCCCGACCTGGTCGCTGCGGAGGTCTACGACCGGCACGTGCTGGCACTGGGGGAGAGCAACGGTGTCAGCGCGCCGGGTCTGTCCTCCCTTGGCCTGCTCGACCGTGAGGCACGGTCCACCCCGGTGTCCCGGATGTCGCAGGGGCAGCAACGCCGCCTGCACCTGGCGCTGGTGCTGGCGGGCCGTCCGGACCTGTTGGTCCTCGACGAGCCGACGAACCACCTGTCTGCCCCGTTGGTCGACGCGATGACCGAGGCCTTGGCGTCCACGCAGGCGGCGGTGGTGGTGGCCACACACGACCGGCAAATGTTGCGGGACCTCGGTGAGGAAGCCGGCTGGCCACGACTGGAGCTGGGATCGTCACGACCGTCGATTCCGACCGCATGATGCCGACTGTCGTGAATGACGGTAACCGACTCCATGAGTGTTAGGCTCTGGCGGGTGACCGGCTGACTACCGTTGGCATCTCACCGACGACGACAACTGCCTACTGACAGGACTGACTATCCCATGGAGATCGTGCGCGACATCGTCATTGTGTTCCACCTCATCAGCTTTGCGCTGCTTTTCGGCGCCTGGTTGGTGGAGGCCATTGCACGCAGAGTCCGCATTACTCGAGCAATGCACTGGGGACTCGCGGCTGCGCTGGTGACAGGTCTTGCCCTGGCCGCCCCCTGGGGGCTCGGAGACGGCGAACTGAACTACATGAAGATAGGCATCAAGCTGGTCGTACTGTTGGCCATAGGTGCCGTCCTCGGAATCGGCGCTGCACGACAGAAGCGTGACGGCGCTGTGCCGCCGGTATTGTTCTGGGTGGCGGGAGCCCTCACCCTGGCCAACGTGACGATCGCCGTGCTGGTCTAGTTTCGGTCGGCAAGAATCTGCACCGCAGGAGGCGTGGGGTGCCGACCTGACCCAGGTGGATACGGCCTGATTCTCGGCCATGATCTGGGCAACCCGCTGGTGGCTCAAGCTCAGGAGTGTGCACAAGCGCTCGGGACGACGGAGGCGGGGAACGCATCGGGCAGACCCCGACGTCGACCTGTTGGTTGTCCATGGGGGTACTGGTGGCGTCGCAGAGCTGACCTACTCTGCCGCCAGGAACTCCTTGATCTGGACATCAGGAAGTGTGGGTGACCGACCGGCCCGACATGAAGGCAACGGTCCCCATTCTCACCGGTCACACGGTTATGACACGGGCCGCGGCCAGTGCTAGCCTGGTTCCATGACCACACTCAGCCACGTCGCCCCGGCTGCTGGCGCTGATGTCGAGGCCGTCGGTGACTCCGACGCGCGCGCCGCGCAGATCCAGCGCCGGCGGGACGTGAGCGCAGCCGACCGTTTCATGCTGCGCCTGCTGCGCATCAAGCAGGTCGACCCGATCGACATCGAGGGCGTGAAGAAAGCGCACCGCGCTTTCCGGTGGGCGATCGTCTTCTCCGCGATCCGGTGCACCATCACCTACCTGGTGATCCCGATCCTCATCCCGATCATCAGTGTCGCCGGTGCTGTCGCGACCCCGGTGAGCATCGGACTGTGCGTGGCGGCCGGCATCAACGGTGTCATCGGTGTGCGCCGGTTCTGGAAGACCGACCACGTGGGCAAGTGGAAGTACACCTGGTTCATGGCGTTCGTCTTCCTCATCCTCATCGGCACTCTGGTCTTCGAGTTCACCAGGCTGGTGACCGGGTAATGGCCATGAAGAACGCTGAATCCCAGAACACCGGATCACAGGACGCTTTCGAGCCCGAGGTGACCGAGGAGGAGATCCGAGCGCACCTGCAGAAGGACGTCCCCGGCTCCTCCCGCCAGGATGTCATCACGCTGATCTTCATTGCCGTGATGATCATCGCCACCGTCGGATGTTTCGTCTTCCTGATCTAGAAGGGCTGAGAGGGACAGATCATGTCGACCACCGATCACGAGCTGGGTAACGCTGAACTGAGTGACGCAGAGCGGGAGCTGCAGGACGCCTACGACGCTCACGAGACCTACTCCACCAGTGACAAGTCCGTGTACGACGAGGTCCCCGGAACGACCTCCGCCGACGTGGTCACCTGGATCTTCGCCGGTGTGATGGTGGCCTTCACCGTCTGGTGCATCCTCTTCGTGATGTGACCGCCCGCTCGGTCCGGCGGGGGAAGACCAGCGTGATCTCCCCGTCCACATCCACGCGCGTGACGGCGCGGCCGTAGACCGGCTCCAGGATCTCAGGGGTCAACACCGCATCCGGTGACCCGTGCGCCACGACCTTCCCATGGTCCATCACCACCAGCTCATCGCAGTAGCGTGCCGCGAGATTCAGGTCGTGCAGCACCACCACAGAACCAGGCAGTCCACTGACCATCTCGAGAATCTCATGCTGGTAGCGTACGTCCAGATGGCTCGTCGGCTCGTCCAACAGCACATGGCGGGCCTGCTGCACCAGCGCCCGGGCGATCAACGCGCGCTGACGCTCACCGCCGGAGAGGGCCGACAGATCGCGGGTGGCCAGTGCCGTCATGCCGACGGCATCCAGGGATCCCTCGACGATCAGCTGGTCCATGGAACCGCCGGTGCCGAAGCGTCCGCGGTGCGGCAGCCGGCCGAGCATCGCCAGCTCAGCGACGGTCATCGGCATGCCGGCGGACGAGACGTCGCGTTCCTGGGCGACCACCGCAACCGTCCGGGCGACATCCCGGCGTCGGACATCCGACAGATCCTCACCGTCCAGCAGGACGCGCCCGCCGGTGAGCCCCACCGCCCCGTACAGGGCGCGCAGCAGCGTCGTCTTGCCGGAACCGTTCGGGCCGACCAGCCCGACGGTGCCCTGGTCAGGGACGGTGAGGGAGACACCGTCGACGGCGGGGACGGACTCCCCGCCCGACGCGCCACGGAAACTGACCTGCATATTCTCTGCGGTGATCATGTCAGTGCCTCCAGGTAGGTGGTCAGCATCTCCAGGCCGTCGAGCGCCAGGGGAGTGGGCGGGTCAGCGAAGTTCAGCAGCAACGGCAGGACGTTCTGCTCGCGTCCGGCGGTCGTCGTACCGATGCCGGGCAGGTCATTCACCGCGTCCACGAACTGCTGTTCCTCACCGCCCGGGTACAGGGCGAGAATCACATCGGGGTTCCGCTCCACGATGTCCTCGGCGGTCACCTCGAAGACCCGTTCATCCTGGTCACCGTAGATGTTCGTCGCGCCGGTCCGTTCGATCAGCGGGGTGGCCATCGACTGTGAGCCGTAGGCGTAGGTCACGCCGCCGCCGAGGGTGGGGAAGAGTGCGGCGATGGTTACACCACCCGCACCCGCGGTGTCGGTGAGTTCTTCCAGCCGCCCCTGCAGCTCCTAGATGGTGGACGCGGCGGCATCCTCGCGTCTGAAGACGGTGCCGTGGGAGGTCGAGCGGTTCCTTCAGGCGGAGGTGGACGGGCGGGCTGCAGGTGAGTCCGGACGCAGCGGCGTGATGCCGGTGGGACGTCCCGGAAAGGTCGGCGTCCTGGATGTGACGCTGGACGCTGATGCCCGCGATATCACCGGCCTGACCTCGCGCTTCGTGAAGGCGCCGATGCAGCTGACCCGGCCGCTGTACGTGGACCCGTCCGACCCGGGCGAGGCCTTCCTCTACGTCCGTACCACCGGTGGTGGGCTGGCACAGAACGACCGGATCCGCCAGATCGTCCGACTGGAACCCGGGGCGCGGGTGACAGTGACCACTCAGGCGGCAACGCCGGTGCACCGGATGAACGCCGGCATCGCCAGCCAGTGGGTGAGCCTGTATGTGCCCGACGGCGCGGTGTGCGAGTACCTGCCCGGGCAGAGCATCCTCTTCGCCGGATCCCGCCTGGTGCAGGCCACCGATGCGGCCGTCGAACCCGGGGGGCACGCTGCTCGCTGCCGAGGTGATGCTGACCGGACGGCTGGCACGCGGGGAACGTGACGGCTTCGACCTGCTGTCCCAGGGCTTCCGCGTGGAACGTGCAGGCCGACCCCTGCTGTCCGACACCCTGTGCGTGGTCGGGGCAGGTCAGGGGCGCAACGAGATGCAGTTGGCGCAGTGGCCGGTGTGGGGCACCGTGCTGGTCGTACCGCCGACCCCGGACGTTGTCCCGGCGCTGCTCACCACCGTCCGGGAACTGTTGGCGCAGCGGTGTGTGGGGGACGACGCTGAGGTTCTCACCGCGGCGTCGTCCACCATGGTCGGTGCGGCGGGGGTCACCGCGCGCGTGGCGGGCGAGGACCCGGTGGCTGTCCGGGCGCTGGTAGATGAAGTCCACAGCACGGCCCGGCAGGTCATGCTCGGACGTCCGGCCGTGGACCTGCGGCGAATGTGAGACCGTACTCCGCCAGCGCGTCCCGCAGTTGGTCGATCTGCTCGACCGAGTGCGTGGCCATCACCGTGACGCGGAGAATCGCCTGGCCGCGCGGCACGGTGGGGTAGCGGATCGCCGGGATGTGGAACCCGCGCCGCCGGAGTCGCCCGGCCACCTCCATCGCCTCCTGCTCATCCCCGACCGGGACCGGGATGATGGGCGTCGCGGGGCTCCCGGCGAGACTTCCGGCCAGCCGGCGGACGTTCTCCTGCAACCGCGCGACGATCCGAGGGTCGTCGCGCACCAACCGCACCGCCGCCAACGATGCCGCCACCGTCGGCGCGGACGACGCCGTGGAGTAGATGAATGACCTGCCCTGATTGCGCAATAACTCGCAGGTGACGTGGTTGGCGCAGATGAATCCGCCGTCGGAGGCCAGTGCCTTGCTGGTCGTGCCGATGAGCACGTCAGCGCGTCCTGCGCCTGCCCCGCCTGTCCCGCCTGCAGCGCACCCGCGCCCGTCGCCGAGGGTGCCGATACCGTGCGCGTCGTCGACGAGCACCGAGCACCCGTGCCGGTGCGCCAGATCGACCAGGTCGGCGACCGGGGCGACCGTGCCGTCCATCGAGAACACTCCGTCGGTGACGACGAGGCCATGTGCGGTTTCACGCTGGACGAGCAGACCGGACAGCGTCTCCAGGTCGCGGTGCGGGTAGATCACCAGCCGGGCACCGTTGGCCTTGGCGGCACGGCACCCGTCGATGATGCTGGCGTGGTTGCGCTCGTCCGAGTAGATGGTGACCGTGTCATCGGCGAGGACGGTGAGGGCGGCGAGGTTCGCGGCGAACCCGCTGTTGAAGACCACGCAGTCGTCGTAGCCGAGCCAGTCGGCGAGCTCCTCCTCCAGCTCACGGTGCAGGGTGGTGGATCCGGTGGTGAGCCGGGAGCCTCCGGAGCCGGTGCCGAACCGTCGGGTGGCCTCCACCGCAGCCTCGACCACTGCCGGGTGGCGGGAGAGGCCGAGGTAGTTGCTGGAGGAGAAGAGCAGCCTGGACTCCCCGTCGACCTCGGCGACGGGGTCCTGGCCGCCGGCGAAGTCGGCGAGGGTGCGTCCGAGGCCGGCGTCCTGCCAGCGGTGGAGGCGGGCGGAAAGATGTTCTGCGACGTGGGTCTGCGGGCTCATGACCCCATCCTATTGAACAGTGTATAGGGTGGCCACATGACTATTCTCAACTGGGAAGCGTCCCATATCGCCGAGGCCGACCAGCGCCACGTCTGGCACCCCTACGCCCCGCGGAGTGCGGCGCAGCCGAGCGTGCCGGTGAGGGCGACGTCCGGCACCACGCTGCACCTGGCGGACGGTCGGGACGTGATCGACGGCATGAGCTCCTGGTGGGCGGCCTGTCATGGCCACGGCCACCCGCAGATCACGGCCGCAGCACACCGGCAGATCGACACGATGAGCCATGTGATGTTCGGCGGGCTGACCCACCAGCCGGCCGCGGAACTCGCCGAGCGGCTGGTGGCCTTCGCCGGACGCGAGGCTGAGGTTGGTGCGGCGGTCAGTGCGGCAGGTGGGGCGCAGGACGAACCGCTGGACTCGGTCTTCTACTCCGATTCCGGCTCCGTGGCCGTCGAGGTCGCCCTGAAGATGGCCCTGCAGTATCAGCGGGGGATCGGCCATCCGGAGCGCGACCGCTTCCTCACCTGGCGCGGCGGATACCACGGCGACACCCAGGGGCCGATGGGCGTCTGCGACCCGGACAACGGCATGCACGCGCTGTGGGGCGGCGTGCTGAGGCCGCAGGTCTTCGTGCCGGAACCACCGCCGCGCGGCAGCAGTGCCGAGATCATCGAGGTCTACCTCGACGAGGTGCGGCAGGCCGTGGAGAGCCACGACATCGCCGCGATCATCGTCGAACCGGTGGTCCAGGGGGCCGGCGGTATGCGCTTCCACGACCACGCCCTGATCCGCGGGCTGCGCGAGATCTGTTCGGCCACCGGTGCTCTGCTGATCCTCGACGAGATCGCCACCGGGTTCGGACGCACCGGCGACCCACTCGTCGGCGCTGCCGCCGGGGTGGTGCCGGACATCCTCTGTCTGGGCAAGGCGCTGACCGGAGGCTTCATGAGTTTCGCCGCGACGATGTCCACCGCCCGCGTGGCCGCGGCGATTGATGCACCTGACGGGGGAGGGGCGCTGATGCACGGCCCCACCTTCATGGGAAACCCGCTGGCCTGCGAGGTCTCGCTGGCCGCGCTAGATCTGGTGGAGTCGGACTACTGGCGGCCCCGTGTCGCCCGGATCGAGACGCTGTTGCAGGACGGTCTGATGCCCCTGGCGCAGTACGACTCGGTGGCGGACGTCCGGGTGCTCGGCGCGATCGGTGTGGTGGAGATGGCCGAACCCGTCGACATGTCTGTGGCGATCCGGACCGTGCTCGACCAGGGGGTGTGGCTGCGTCCCTTCGGACGGCTGCTTTACACGATGCCACCGTTCACCTGCAGCGACAGTGAGATCGGACAGATCATCCAGGCGATGGAGGTGCTCGCATGATCGTCCTGGTGACCGGTACCGGAACCGACGTCGGCAAGACCGTGGCCACCGCCGCGCTGGCCGCGTGCGGCGAATCCCGTGGCCACGATGTCGCGCTGGTCAAGCCGGTGCAGACCGGTGAGTCGCCGGGGTCGGGGGACCTGGCGACGATCACCGCACTGACCGGGATCGCGGACACCCACTGTTTCGCCACCTGTCCGGAGCCGTTGGCCCCGGTGACTGCGGCACAACGCGCCGGGGTGTCGCTCCCCAGTCTGGAGGAGAGCGTGCGCCGGGTACGGGACCTCGACGGCCCGGGACGGCTGGTGCTCGTCGAGGGTGCCGGAGGGGTGCTGGTGCAGCTCGGCGACTACACGATCGCGGACCTGGCCCATGCGCTGCAGGCACCCGTGGTCGTGGTGACGACGACAGGTCTGGGGAGCCTCAACCATCTGGCCCTCACCCTCGAAGCGCTGGCGCACCGGGACATCCGCTGTCTCGGGGTCATCGGCGGATCGGTGCCTGGATCACCTGATCTCGCGACGTCCTGCACGCTGGACGTCCTGCGCGCCGGGGAGCTCGGCAGTCCGTGGCTGGGGGAGATTCCGGCCGGTGCCGGAGCGCCGACGAGTGTGGCCGCGTTCTGCGCTGCGGCGGTGGAGTGGTTGGACGGTGGCCGTCGCCTTCTCTAGACGCAATGTAAAGTATCCTGTACATTCTGACGTGTGAGTGTTACATCGCAGGATGCTGCCGAAGCGTCCAACATGGTCCGCCGCTGGCGACGCTGGGAGGAACTCTCCCAGGCGGAGCTGGCGGAACGGGTCGGTGTGTCCCGGCAGACGATCGCGAACATCGAGAAGGGCAATTACTCGCCCTCGGTCCACCTCGCTCTGGCGATCTGCCACGAACTGGGCCACACCGTGGAGCAGATCTTCGGTGACGAGCAGGAACGAGCGCAGGAACAGGAGCAGTGACCATGAGCTACGGAGATGTTGTCGTCCAGCGGGTGAGGGATTCCGTCGACGACGAGTACCAGGAGCAGATCGCCCACCAGTCGGCCAGTGTCGGGATGCAGTACAACATGCTGATGGGTACGGCCGCTTCCCAGCGATGGATGAAGCGCCGCGCCCCACGGCCTAGGTATGCACGACTGTCGCCGCAGGAATGGATTGTGGGAGTGCCGCTGATCGGTGTCATGCTCGCCGGCATCCTGGTCCGCGCGTACGACGGCGACCTCTGGACCGCGGCCGGAATGGTCACCGGCGGAGTACTGGGAGGATTCGCCGGCGCCTGGTTCGGGAATCGCGCGGCCAACTACACCAGGGCACAGGACGAACGACGACTCGAGGCCGCGCTCGAAGACTGACCGAGGACTGACCGGGGACTGACCGGGGACTGACCCGAACCGCCCCAGGTCACTACCCTGGGAACCATGAGTGAGCTACCGCAGGACCTCGCCACCGCCGTCCGGGACGCCCGCCGAGTCGAAGTCTTCACCGGCGCCGGTATGAGTGCCGACTCCGGACTCGACACCTTCCGGGACGCCACCACCGGCCTGTGGAGCCACGTCGACCCGCAGGCCATGGCCAGCATCGACGCGTGGGCCCGGGATCCCGAACCCATGTGGGCCTGGTACCTGTGGCGCGCGACGAAGGCCCGCACCGCCGACCCGAACCCCGGCCACACCGCCATCGCCGACTGGCAGCACGTGGTTGACGGGGCGGACGGGGCCGCGGGCGTCAGCGTCCACGTCACCACCCAGAACATCGATGACCTGCACGAACGCGCCGGATCGTCCAACGTCTCCCACCTGCACGGCAGCCTCTTCGCCTTCCGCTGCAGCATCTGCGAGGCCCCGGCTCCCGAACCCGAGCTCCTGCTCGAACCGGTGGAACGACTCACCCCGCCGTCCTGCACCGTGTGCGGCAACCCGGTGCGTCCCGGTGTCGTCTGGTTCGGCGAGGCACTGCCACAACGCGACTTCGCCGAGGCCGAGCAGTCCATGCAGGACTGCGACCTCGTGGTCATCGTCGGCACCAGCGGCGTGGTCTACCCGGCGGCCGGGCTGCCGCAGATCGCCGCCGCCCGTGGCGTCCCCATCGTCGAGATCAGCCCCGCCGACACCGACCTCACCCCGCTCACCACCTGGTCACTGCGCACTACCGCCGCCGAAGGCTTGCCGGCCCTGGTAGATGCGCTGGACCAGCACTAACCAGCAGGTTCTAGCTGAACCGCACCTCGTCCAGACTCAGTGCGTCCCCCGGCAGCGACTGGCCCTTGGCGATCTCGACGTAGCCGGCCGCATGATGGACCAACCCCCTCTGCTCCTCCTCCGAGAGCTCCCGGCGCACCTTCGCCGGCAACCCGGCGGCCAACGACGCGTCCGGAATTTCGGTGCCCTCCAACACCACGGCACCCGCGCCGACGATCGACCCGGATCCCACAGTGGAGCCACTGAGCAGCGAGGACGACATCCCCACCAGTGTGCCGTCGCCGACGCTGAGGCCGTGGATCAGCGCCTGGTGGCCCACGGTCACGTCATCGCCCAGCACGCAGGCGGCACCGGTGTCCACATGGATCACGCTGTTGTCCTGGATGTTCGTGCGCTCACCGATACGGATCGCGCCGACATCGCCACGGACCACCACCCCGTAGAACACCGAGGAATCCGCGCCGATCTCCACATCGCCGATGATCACCGCATTCGGGGCGATGAACGCCGACTCGTGGATCCGGGGCGTCCTCCCGTTGAACGGCAGGATCAGCGGTCCGGTGGTGCGGGGGTTCTGGAAGGTAGCCATATTCCCCACTGTAACTATCTGGCGGGCACGCTGCCGCTAGTCGGCGCTAGTCAGCGAGGATCCCGGTGCCGCGCAGCCACTCGACCAGCAACAGCCGGGCCGGTTCCACGACCGCCGGCCCATAGGTGGCGGCGTCCTGCCGGAACTGCGGTACATCGACCCCCTGGTCCTCGACATCCGGGACATAACCGTCCAACCACTGCTGGATCCGATCCGGATCCACCTGCGGGTTGAACTGCAGGCCAAGGGCATGATTCGACTGGAACGCCTGCACCGGCGAATGCTCGTCGAACGCCAAGCGCTCGATACCGGCGCCGATCGCCGCCCGGCCGTCCGGCAACTCGATCCGGTCCCCGTGCCAGTGCAGCACGGGCAGGTCCGCCAGATGACGCAACGGACCCTGCCTGCCCTGCTCGGTCAGCTCCACCGGCGACCAACCGATCTGCATCGGCCCCACCCCGGGGGCGACATCACCCCCCAGGGCCAACGCCAACAACTGCGCGCCCAACCCCACGCCGATGACGGGGCGTCCCGCAGCATGCCGGGAGCGGATCAGCTCCACGACCTCCGACATGTAGGGGTTGCGGGGGGCATCCACCCTCACCGGCCCGCCCATCACGACCAGCAGGTCGGCGTCGAGCGGACCCGGGGGAAAATCAACGCCGACATCGGCGTACGACGGGTTCAGGACGTCCTCCCACACCCCGGCGTCCTCGGTGACGACTTGGCGCAGAACAACCGTACTCAACAAGCTGGTGGTGGTCATGGCTCAAGGATACGTTCATGATGGAACCATGGCCCACCTTCTGATCGTCCACCACAGTCCCACCGAGAAAATCCACGGCATGGCGCAGACCGTCATCGACGCCGCACAGGACGCCGCCGAGCAGGTCAACGCCGAACTGCCCGCCGACCAACACCTGCGCATCATCGAACGCGACGCCCTGCACCCCGACGCCGACGAACTCGCCGAGGCTGACGCCGTCCTGCTCGGCACCACCGCCAACTTCGGCTACATCTCCGGCGCGTTGAAGCACTACTTCGACTCCACCTACGTCAAGAACCAGGGGGTCGACAAGATGTTCAGCTACTGGATCCGCGGCGGCTACGACACCACCGGCGCCGAGAAGGCGATGGAGTCAATCACCACCGGTTTCGGCTGGTCACGGGCGGCCGAGCCGGTGACGTTCACCGGCGAGATAGAACCGCACCAGGACGAACTGGTCGCCCTGGCGCAGAACACCGTCGGCGCGTGGTTCGCGAGTATCGGTTGAGTGGTTGAGCCGTTGAAATGTGGCGCGCTACTTCGCGTCGGACAGGACGTAGGACGCCGCGGCCACCCCGGCGGTCACGGTGAGCACGGCCGGCCAGGAACCGATCTTCTTCGCCAGCGGGTGAGACAGGCCGAAACCGAGGACATAGGCGCTGGTCAGACCGGCAGTCAGTGCCGGGCCACCCTTGGCCATCCAGCTGCGTCCGGCATGCACCCCGGCGGCGGCGAGAACCACGCCACCGATCGGGCGGATCCCGGTCTCCCGGGCCGTGAGCCAACCCCCGACCAGACCCAGGCTGGTGACGGCGGCAGTGTTGACATCCTTGGCGTTCTTGAGTTTCATCTCCATGACGGTCAACGGTACCCGGGTACGCTCGGGGAGGGACAACGAACCTGATGATCGACCTCGATGAACGAACCCGACGAAGGACACCATGACACGTAACAGTTCCCTCGGGATGGACACACTGATCACCCGACTGTGGGGGATCGACGTGCCGATCATCGGGGCACCGATGGCCGGACGCGCCGGCGGCGAGCTCGCCGCCGCCGTTAGCGCCGCCGGTGGACTGGGCATGATCGGGGTGGGGGCGAACACCAGCCCGGAGTGGATCACCGAGAACGCCGAGATCGCCCGTGGCGGCGGCAACTTCGGCATCGGCCTGATGGTGTGGGCTCTCGACGACGCCGTCGCCGCCACCGGACATGCCGACCAGTTCGAGGCTGCCCTCGCCGCAAAACCCACCGTGCTCTCCCTCGCCTTCGGTGACCCCGGCCCCTGGGTGAAACGCGCCCACGACGCCGGGATCAGCGTCGTCGCGCCGGTGAATACCCGACTGCAGGTGCGCCAGGCACTCGACGCCGATGTCGACGTCCTGTGCGTCCAAGGCTCCGACGCCGGCGGCCACACCGGACGCATCGGCACCATGGCACTGATGCAGAACATCCTTGCCTATGTGGCGATCCACGCCCCGGCCGTGCCCGTCGCCGTCGCCGGCGGCATCGGATCAGGACGCGGGGTCGCCGCAGCCCTCGGTGCCGGGGCGGACGCGGCCTGGATCGGTACCGCACTGCTGGGCTCACCCGAAGCGCTCGGATCCGCCGAGCTGAAGGACGCGGCGGTCACGGCGTCCTCCCGGCACACCGTGCTCACCGGTATCTACGACCGGGCCGAACAGGTCGGCTGGGACATCGACACCTGGCCCACGCGAACGGTCCGCAATGACTTCGTCGACCGTTACGCCGACGACCAGACCGTCACCGACGCCGAACTCATCGCCGCCCGGGCCCCCGGCGGCGACCACGCCAATGATGTGAAACTGCACGCCGGGCAGGGTATCGGCCTGCTACAACGCAAGGAACCCGCCGGCCACGTGGTGCGGCGGATGGCGCAGGAGGCCTCGACGCTGCTGCGTCGCTTCTGCTGAGCTTTCTCACCCTATCCCGGCAGGTCGCCGACCATGTCGCTGACGGTGGCGCGGGCAGCGTCCTCGCTGATCCTGCCCGACATCAGCAATGAACCCAGACCGTGGCCCAGGGCCATGGCGGTGTCGACGATGCGTCCGGCGGTCTCCTCGCCGAGCTCCGGAAGAGCGGTCAGGCACGCGGCGGTGAACTCCGCGGCCGTGGCATCCAGGTAGCGCTGATAGGCCGAGGCCGCCGGTTCCACCCCGGTCACCGCCATCAACTCCATTGACACCCCGACGCGGTGCAGGGCCCGGGTCTCCTCGTCGACGGGCAGGGAAGAGGCGAAGTAGCCCTCGATCACCGCACGCAAGGACGTGGCATCAGCCAGGGGGCGACGCCAGCGGGCGACGCTACGCTCCGTGGCGCGGTCGAGGGCCGCGGTGAGCAACATGTCCTTGTTCGTGCCGTAGTACTGCACTAGCCGCAGGGAGACGCCAGCCTCCGCCGCGACCTTCCGCATGGTCACCGCATGAACGCCGCCGGCCCCGAGGAGGCGGTCGACGGCGTCGAGAATATCGTCCCGGCGGGAGGAGCCGGTGGTCGTTCGCATGAAGACCAACGATAGTCGGTGCCATCAGCGCCCCAGTGCGTAGGGTGGAAGGTGCCATGAATGAGAGCAACGAACACACCCGTTGTCTGGACGTCGACCTCACCGCCACCCCCTGGCTCTACCCGGGACACTGGCCGAGGACCTCCGGCACACTGACAAACGAGGGCTTCTTCCCCGGCACGACCGGGCTCGCCGACATTGCCACTGACCTGGGACGCACCGCTGTTGTCGCGGTGGGTTCGAATGCCTCACCCGGGGTGATGCGCACGAAACTGCGAAACAACGGGGTGTCCACCATCGTCCCGTTCCTGCGGGCCTGTGTGCCCGACACCGGAACCGCCTTCACCGCCCACGTCAGCCCCCGCGGCTACATTGCCGCCGCTCCTTACCGACAGCCCGGAGTACACGCTTCCCTGTGGGTCAGCCTGCTCGACGAGGAGCAGCTGGCCTGCGTCGACATGACCGAGTCGCCGAACTACACGCGCATCCGCTGCGAGGACACGCTGATCCTCGACAACGGTGAGGAACTCGTCGGCTACGACATCTACCGCAGCAGCTGGGGGCTGGTGCCCGACCTGCCACACCACACCGGACGTGGCGAGGAGCCGATGCCGTTCACCCAACGTGACGCGCAGGAGCGCGTGCTGCGGCACCTGCGCGACAGCCTCACCGGCATGGTCCCGTCATTGCCCGACGGCTCCAGCGAGCAGGTCGTCCGGGCGATGTGGACGGACGAGGGGCTGGCACGGCAGGTGTCCGAGGAACTGCACGCCGTGGCACTGGCGGACGGCTACTAGCCGTTGAACGGTGTTAGCCGTTGTTGGCCGTTGTTAGCCGTTGTTGGCTGAGCCCGGCACGGACTGCCAGGACCCGGCGGCGAGGCTGCCGGAGGCGAGCAGGCCGAAGACACTGGCCAGGGAACCGACGACATCGGTGCTGGTGGACAGTGTGATCAGCGAGGATACCGTCGGGTTGTCGGTCGCCGATGAGGCGGAGCTGAAGCTCGGCAGGTCCTGGGCGGAGGCTGCCCCGGTGGTGGCGACGGCGGTCGCGGCGGTCAGGCCGGCGGCGGTCGCGATGGCGACCAGTCGCCTGCGGTAGGTGTTCTTCGATTCAGACATGCACCTGATTATGCCCCATCAGGTACAAAGGGGTCTATGGACACTTCAACGGAGACCTCAACGCTTATTTTCGCGGCAAGCTCCACCCCGACGCTCGGCTTCATCGGCTGGGTGATCATCGGTGGTCTCGCCGGTTGGATCGGATCGAAGATCATGAAGACCGACGAGCAGATGGGAGTGCTGCTCAACATCGTCGTCGGTGTGATCGGTGGTTTCGTCGGAGGCTGGCTGCTCAGCCTGTTCGGTGTGGATGTGGCCGGTGGTGGACTGTGGTTCAGCTTCTTCACCTGTCTGATCGGCGCGGTGATCTTCCTGTGGATCCTTGGCGCGGTCACCGGGAAGAAGCGCTGAGCCACGCGTTGAACAGACACTGAGTCCGCACTGCTGGCCCCGACCGCCGTTGGCGGTGGGGGCTGAGTTATTCCAGGTCATTACAGGTCATTCCAGGTCATTCCAGGGCGGGGACATCAGGATCGTCGGTGATCTCAGCGCTGGCGTTGTCGGCAGCGAGGGCGGCGACCTCTGAGGGGCTCATTCCTTTGAACCTGGCCAGGGGACCGGAGGCGTAGGTGGTGGCGGTGTGCCCGTCGGGCCCGGTCCAGTGGATCGTGTAACCACCGTCGTTGGTGTAGCAGGTCCAGTGTCCTTCGGTCTTCGCCTGATGGTGGGCTTTGCAGAGACTCTGACCGTTGCTGACGTGGGTTGCCCCGTCACTGGTCGGGTCGGTGTGCGGGGAACTGACGATGTGGTCGTTCTCGCACTGTGACGCCGGGACGGTGCAGGAGGGGAACCGGCAGTGCCCGTCCCTGCCCTCGAGGAAGAGCTTGTCGGTGAACCGGAACCGGTAGTGGTCGGAGGTGGGGTATTCCTTGGGGTCGGTGGTGATCTCGCGGACGACCTTCGCTGCCGACTCGAGCTTGTCGGCGCTGTGGCTGTCGACCCAACCGACCCCGCCGACATAACCGGCGCCGATGCCGTGGAGTCCGTCGAGGGTTGTCCGGTACAGGTTGACCCGGATCTTCATCGTCTTCGGGGAGTCGCCGAGCAATCCTAGCAAGATCTCACCTTTGACCTGGGAACCTGTCGGCAGGCCGGGGAGTTCGGCGGCCTCGTCTGCGTCCAGCATCGTGCGTTCGCGACGCAGGCCCGCCAGCCGGTCCCGCGCTTTCGATTCGAGTGCGTCGGCGATGGCGGCACTGGTGGTCTGGGAGCCGGCGGTGAGGATGAAGGTGTTTCCCCGGCGGTGCAGCGTGGTGGTGTTCGCCTCGGCCTCGGCCGTCCGGTCGACCAGGTCAGGAGCGATGTCGAGCAGAGCCTCGTCCACCCGGTCGCGCAGGTCTGCCAGTGACACCGGGTTGGGGGATGTGACCAGCCATTCGGTGACGTGCTGGGTGACTGCAGTGTCCAGCACCGGAAGGAGTTCATCCACCGCGCCGGAGGGGACCGTGGCCAGCTGCCGGTTGATCCGGCCCCAGATCGTGTCGAAGTGCTCCACCGTCACCGTGCCAGTCGTCACCGCGCGTCCGTACAGCCCAGGCATGCGGGTAGCCAGTTCGGCTGCGTGTGCGAAACGGATGGCATCCGACCGTGAGCGTGCCCGCAGTGCCAGTGCTGAGGAAATGCGCTCACGGGGCGGCAGGCTCGCCAGGTGGCCGACGATGGTGAGTTCGCCGTTGTTCAGCACGAACTGGATGGACGTCACGTTGCTGGTGTCGACTGGGCCCGGTTGCGCCGCGGTTGTCATGCTCTCGTCCTCCCCGAAGTAGTTTCTACGAAGAACTTTACTCTCTTGCCACTGCGGAGTCAATCATATGTTCGATTTGATCTGACTCTCGCTGACGATCCGGGCGTTCTTGGCGTAAGCTCGAGGCCATGGGAACACTGAAGATCGCCCGCGTCTACGACGTCCATGCAGGATGTACCGACAGCGCAAGCAGTACCGACAGTGTCGGCAGCGCCGGCCACTACCTCGTCGACCGCCTCTGGCCTCGCGGTGTGAAGAAGGAGGATCTGCCGCTGACCGGCTGGCCCAAGGAGCTCACCCCGTCCCCCCAGCTCCGCACTGATTTCCACCACGGTGCGCTGGACTGGGATCAGTTCGGCGACGCCTACCGCGCCGAACTCGACGAACGCCACAAAGCCGGGGAGCTCGACGACATCCTCGCCGAGCTTGCCGACACTCTCGCAGACCGGGACGTCCTGTTGCTCTTCGCCGGCAAGGACACCGAGCACACCCATGCGCGTGTGTTGCAGGAGTGGGTGGAGAGCGTCCTCAGCCGCGACTGAGCAGGTCAGCGGCGATACTCACCGCAATAGTCGCCGGGTGACTCCCGCCCAGACCGTCGATCCCCACCGGACACTGGATGCTGGAGACCTCGGTATTGGTGAATCCTGCGTCCCCGAGTTTCCTCCGGAACCGTGACCATTTCGCGGACGACCCTATGAGCCCTACCGAGCCGAGCGGCCCCTGCGCTCCCGGATCCCGCTGGCGTGCCAGCAACGCCTCACACAGGTGCAGGTCCTCGCCGTGGTCGTGGGTCATCACCAGGACATGCGCCCCCGCCGGGATGTCCTCCACCTCAGCCTCGGGGAGCATGGTGTGCTTCACCCGCACCGTCGCCGGACAGTCGGCGACCTGTCCGGTCAGTGCCTCGACCTGTGCGGGTCGGGAATCGTAGAACCACAGGTCAGCGTCCTGTCGCGACAAGATCCGGGCAAGTTCGATGCCGACATGGCCGCAACCGAATACCACCACCGCCGGCGGGACCGGTTGCGGTTCGAGCAGGACCGTCACCGTTCCCCCGCAGCACTGACGGCCGTGGTCGTACGGGACCTTGTCGTTGAGCCGGAACTCCATGGTCTCCGGAGCGTATCCGGCGTCGGTCTCGAGCGTCACCCCGTTGACTGTCAGCCGTGTTGTCGTCTTGTGCGTTGTCGACTCTTCTGCAGTGGTCACGTGTGGGATCTCCTGTGACTCACGGTGGGCTGGTCGCCTGGGTCCGGACGCCACGGTGATCGCGGTCGTCGTCCGCGCCGGGGCCGTATAGCGGCCGTGTGTCCACCTCTGGCAGCCGCAGTATCGCATGACGGGATTACTGCCGTGTTACGGGTTATTGGACACGAGACTTTGGTCAGGAGATGCCGGCAGACCACGACTATTCGCTGAGGTGGGCTCCCGGGTTCTCCGGCCAGGGATGTTTCGGGTAGCGACCACGCATCTCCGAACGCACCTGCCGGTAGGCGCCGTCCCAGAAGCCACCCAGGTCATCGGTGACCGCCAGCGGACGCTGCGCCGGTGACAGCAGCTGGAACTGGATCCGTCTCCCGGCGATCTCCGGGGAGCCGTACATCCCGAAGCAGTCCTGCAGTCTCGTCGCGATGACCGCCGGGGCGTCCGGCGCGTCAGTCACCTCCGGGTAGCGGAGACGCACCGTCCGGCCGCCGGGCAGGTCCAGGGTTTCGGGAGCGTCGGCGTCCAACCGTCGGTCCCACGGCACCAGGCCGCGGAGCAGGCCGGTGAGGTCCGGTCGTTTGCCGGCCACCAGGTCAGGTACCACGAAGTCGAGTAGCTGAGCGGCATGCTCGGCATCGGCGACCGTGGGGTAGCCGGTGACGCCGTTATTGTGCAGATACTGGATACGTCGCCGCAGGTCGGATGCTGTGGCCGACCAGCTCAAGGAGGCCAGGCCGTGCTGTGCCAGGCCTGTTCGCACCGCCGCTTCCCGGTCGGCCACGGTGATGTCTTTCACCGACACCGGGGTGGCGGACAACTCGATCGCCCCCAGGGAACGCACCCGCCGGGCAGCGAACTTCCCGGACGCTCCACCGGGCGTCCAGGTACAGGTCACCGTGTCGGTGACCAGCGGTGACGCGGCGTCGAACGCCAGTTCCTGGCCGAGTGTGACCGCATCGCGGATCACCGCACCGGTGCCACCGGTGGAGGTGGCGGACGCCCCGGCGATGTCCGCCACCGCGATCCACTGTGCGTTGACGGGAATGCTGCGGGCCCGGTCGCTGCCACGCTGCAGCACCGCCCCGGTGCCGGAGGCGGTGAGGAAACGGTCACCTTCCACCCGTCGGGCGATCAACCCGGGGAAGGCGCAGGCCAGGGTGTACGCCACTGCGTCGGTGCCGCGCAGGGGTGGTTTCGCAGAACCCTTCCTGGTAGCTCCCTGCAGCAGCGTCCGGAACCGGGAGACCACCGGGTCGCGGGCGTCCGGTAGGGCGTCCAGACGTCCCGACCCGTCGTCCAGTACGGCGAGCACTTTCGCCACCGTCGTGGCGTCCACCCGCTCGGCGGCGAGCAACCCACCGCGGGCCAGCCGCGGGTCGGCGGGAATCCGGGCCAGCGTGCGGCCGTAGGAGGTCACCGCACCGGACTCATCCACCGCCCCGATGGCCTGCAGGGTGGACTCGGCGACATCGGCGGCGAGCGTGGGGAAGGCGTCCGGCAGTGGCAGGTCGGACCCTCGTGGCGAGCCCCAGCAGGCCACATCCAACATCGCCGAGGTCAGGTCGGTGGTGAGCACCGCAGGCGGGGCGGACGCCGGGGCCTTGGCGTACTGCTCGGCGGTGATGCAGCGGTACACCGTGCCCGGGCCCTCACGTCCGGCGCGGCCGGCACGCTGGGTCATCGAGGACTGTGATGCGGTCTCGGTGACCAGCACCGACATGCCGCGGGTGGTGTTGCGCCGGGAGACCCGCGCTAGGCAGGCGTCCACCACCACGCGCACCCCGGGCACGGTGAGGGAGGATTCGGCGACATCGGTCGCCACGATCACCCGGCGGGCGTCGGAATCGGTGCTCCCGCCCACGATGCGGGCCTGCTCGCCGGGGGAGAGACGGCCGTGCAGGGCGAAGGCCTCGATGTCGTTCGCGCCCGCCAGCGCCGTCGCCACCGTCTCCGTCCCGCGGATCGTCGGCACGAAGACCAGCACGTCCCCGGTGGTGTCGGTCAGCGCGCGGCGAACCGTGGCCAGCACGGCGTCCTCCACGGCACTGCGGTGGCGTCGGTCCCGGTTGACCATGGAGTCGGCGGAGGTAGCGTAGTGGATCTCCAACGGGTGGATGGGGGAGGGGACGTCCACCACCGGGGCGGGAGACTTGCCCTCACCACCGAGCAGCTCGGCGAAGCGGGCGGCGTCCAGCGTCGCGGACATGGCGACGACGACCAGGTCGTCCCGTAACTCGCGCAGCTGGGTGACCATGGCGAAAACCAGGTCGGACTCCAGGTGACGTTCGTGGACCTCGTCGATGACCACCGCGGCGACTCCGTCGAGGTCCGGGTCGGCCAGCAGACGACGCAGCAGCACACCCGGGGTGACCATCTCGATGGCGGTGGACGCCGACACCGCGCGGTCGCCGCGGACGGTGTAGCCCACCTCGTCCCCCACGCGGTCGCCGCGCAACTCGGCGATGCGGGCGGCGGACGACCGGGCGGCCACGCGGCGGGGTTGGGTCACAATGACTCGGCCGGTGGAACTGCTGGAACGCACATGTTCGAGCACATACTGCGGGGCCAGCGTCGTCTTACCGGTGCCGGGCGGGGCCTGCACCACCGCCACCCCGCGGGAGCGCAGGGCGGTCAGCAGGTTGTCGCGTCCGGCGGCGAAAGGGAGGTCATGCACGCTGGTCAGCGTACTCTCGAGAGTCGGACGATCCGAGCCGGATCACCATGGCGATGAAGAAGACCACGAAGAATGCCCCGAAGATGGCGGCCCAGGACATGTAGTTCCAGGCACCCTCGACGTGGTTCTGCTGAGGTCCGCCGTCAGTCTGCAGGAGGTAGTTGTTGTTCATCCCGGCGATGAAGTTGATCGCCGTGAAGATCAGCAGGATCACCTGGGCCAGCACCAGGTAGTGCTGCACTGTCAGGGCGCCGCTGCCACGGGAGGGATCGAGGAGTTCGGGGTCCTCACGGTCCGGTCTGATCGGCTGCTCCTGGCTGCCACGGAGAAGCATGAAGAACAGGATGATTCGTGCCCACGGAATGAATCCGAGAAGTGCCCACCCGCCGGACATCCCGGAGTCATGCAGGCGGCGCCAGGCCAAGGACAGTGCCGGGATGAACGGGCCAGCCCAGCTATCCCCATCGTCTTGTCGAGGGTCTCCGCCCACTCTCCTGCGATGTCAGGGTGACGTGCCATCCATTCCCGCACGACGGTCAGCAGGACGGCGCCGAGTGCGATCGTCAGCGCAGGGAACCAGAACTCCCGGCGGGAGGCCCGTCCCTTGAACCGGGCCCACCGGGTGAAGAGCCGGCCCAGTGCCCGGACGTAGGTGACTGAATAGTCAGGTGTGGAGAGAGGGGGTTCCTGAGTTGTCACCTCACCGACGGTATCAGAGTGGTGAGGTCACCCTCAGTTTGTGACCGGCGCAGGCTCCGCCAGGTAGCGCTCGCGGGAGTCGTCGAGCTCCTCCAGCCACGGGGTGTGGTGCACGGTCGACATCGTGCCGGTCATCACCGAGGGGTACACCTGGTCGCGGTAGGTGAGGATGTTGGTCTTCTTGTCCTTCTTCCACGCCAGGAAGATCCGTACGACCTCGTCCAGGTCGAACATCGGGTAATCCGTGGCCTCGATGAGGTCGCGGATGTAGTCGGCCTGGAACTGCACCGCCTCCGGGTCGTCGGTGATGGCGTCGTGGCGGGCGGTCCAGGCGTCGATGGACTCGGCACGTGCCACAGCGTCCGGCAACTCGGCGCGGCCCAGGACCAGGTCACGGACGTACCAGGCCTGGGCGTCGAACATGTTGAAGGTGAACCACTGGTCCTGGGAACCCAGGTAGTAGACCTTCGGGTTGTTCTGCCAGACCACGCCGCGGTACAGGCCGGCGGGGTAGAGGTTGTTCGGCGAATCGATGCTCAGCTCGTCCGGCAGGAACGGGTAGTGGTGCAGGTAGCCGGTGCACAGGATGACCGCGTCGTACTCGCGGACGACACCGTTGGAGAAGGTCACCCGGTTGCCCTCGAAGTGGTCGATGACCGGCAGTTCCTCCATCCCCTCGGGCCAGGCGAAGCCCTGCGGCTGGGAACGGTAGCTCATGGTCACGTGCGCGGCACCCATCTTGTGGGCCTGCACGCCGATGTCCTCGGCGGAGTAGGACCCGCCGATGAGCAGGACGTTCTTGCCCGCCAGTCGCTCGGCGCCGCGGAACTCGTGGGCGTGGATGACCTCGCCGGGGAACTGGCCGATGCCGTCGAAGTCCGGCACGTTCGGGAAGCTGAAGTGGCCGGTGGACACGATCACGTGGTCGACGACCTCGGTGTGGGTCTTCCTCGCCCGCAGGTCCTCGACGGTGACGGTGAAGTTGTCGTCCTGTTCGTTGTACTGGACCCAGCGCACGGCGTGGGCGAACTTCACCTTCTCCTTCACGCCCGACTGGCTGGCGCGGCCGTCGATGTAGTCCCACAGCACCTCACGCGGTGGGTAGGACGAGATGGGCCGGCCGAAGTGCTCGTCGAAGGTGTACTCGGCGAACTCGAGGGCCTCCTTCGGGCCGTTGGACCAGAGGTTGCGATACATCGAGGAGGGGACGGGCTCGCCGTAGTGGTCGGTGCCGGTGCGCCAGGAGTAGTTCCACTGTCCGCCCCAGTCGTCCTGCTTCTCGTAGCAGACGATATCGGGTACGGGGGCACCCTCTCGTTCGGCTGCCGCGAAGGCCCTCAGTGCCGCCATGCCGCTGGGGCCGGCTCCGATGATCACGATTCTCTGCTGGTCCTGCACGTCATCCTTTCCACCCGACGGAATCTCCGTTGGATGATTCAGTGAAGTCATTTGTGCACCCGGTGAAACCAGGTGCGCATAAAATAATACAGTATGCGCATAATCTGCAGGTCGGCGGGTGTGAGGTTAGTGTGGTTGAACATGAGCTTGAAGGAGAATGCAGTTGCCCTCGCCGGCCGGATCACCGACGCTCTTCCGCTGGGGAACGGGGTTGACCAGCGTGATCTCGCGCCTGTCGGATGGTTCGCCCACGGGCAGGCTGTGGATCGGTTGACCGACAGCTTCGCCGCCGTTCCCGCCGGGCAGCGCGTCCGGTTGGCGAAGAAGACGTCCAACCTCTTCCGTGGACGCACCGGCGATGCCGTCGGGTTGGACGTCTCGGGCCTGCACGGCGTCATCGCCGTCGACCCGGTGGAGCGCACCGCCGATGTCCAGGGCATGTGCACCTACGAGGACCTGGTGGACGTCCTGCTGCCCTTCGGCCTGGCGCCCACCGTCGTCCCGCAGCTCAAGACCATCACCCTCGGCGGCGCGGTCACCGGCATGGGTGTGGAGTCCAGCTGCTTCCGCAACGGGCTGCCCCACGAGGCGGTGCTGGAGATGGACGTACTCACCGGCACCGGTGAGGTCGTCACCTGCTCGCCGACGCAGAACGCCGACCTCTACCGCGGGTTCCCGAACTCCTACGGATCCCTCGGCTACGCCGTGCGGCTGCGGATCCGGTGCGAACCGGTCGAGCCCTATGTGGCACTGCGCCACGTCCGGTTCCACGACGTCGGCACACTCACCGACGCGCTGGCCACCATCGTCGAGGAGAAGACCTACGAGGGTGAGCAGGTCGACTACCTCGACGGGGTGGTCTTCAGCCTCGACGAGGCCTACCTGGTGCTCGGTCGGAAGAGCAGTGAACCGGGGCCCGTCTCCGACTACACCCGCGAGAAGATCTACTACCGCTCGCTGCAGCACCCGGACGGCGTCCTGCATGACCGGCTGACAACCCGCGACTACCTGTGGCGCTGGGACATCGACTGGTTCTGGTGCAACCGCGCCTTCGGTGCCCAGAACCCCACCGTGCGCACCCTGTGGCCGCGTGACCTGCTGCGCTCCAGCTTCTACTGGAAGATCATCGGCTGGGACCGCAAGTACGGCATCGGTGACCGGCTGGAAGCACGCAAGGGGCTCCCCGCCCGCGAGCGGGTCGTCCAGGACATCGAGGTCACCCCGGAGCACCTGCCCGAGTTCCTCACCTGGTTCTTCACCCACTGCGAGATCGAGCCGGTGTGGCTCTGCCCGATCCGGCTCGCCGACGACGAAGCCTGGCCGCTGTACCCGTTGACCCCGGACACGACCTGGGTCAACGTCGGGTTCTGGAGTTCGGTCCCGGTCGACCTCATGGGCTCGGACGCACCGGCCGGTGCATTCAACCGCGAGATCGAGCGGGTCGTCTCCGACCTCGGCGGGCACAAGTCGTTGTACTCCGAGGCGTTCTACACCCGCGAGCAGTTCGCCGCGCTCTACGGCGGGGACGCGCCGGAGCAGCTGAAGCAGATCTACGACCCGGAGGGGCGCTTCCCCGGGTTGTACGAGAAGACCGTCACCGGGCAGTAGTCGACAGTGGCCGCCACCTGACGCATAAGTAGCATATAAGTAGCATACGAGTAGTGAATGAAGAGCAGGAGAATCATGAACTTCACCCCGTTGACGGTGGGCGAGATCGTCGACAAGGTCGTGGCCGCACCCGCACCGTTCCGCATCACAGCCTTCGACGGGTCGACCGGAGGACAGCCGGACGCCGAACTGACCCTGGACATCGCCTCGCCGGATGCCTTGTCGCACATCATCACCGCCCCCGGCGACCTGGGCCTCGCCCGGGCCTACATCACCGGGTCACTGCGGGTCACCGGCGACCACCCCGGGCACCCCTACCTGATCTTCGACCACCTGCAGCACCTCTACGACCGGATCCAGCGTCCGTCGGCAGGTGACATGGTCACCATCCTGCGCTCCCTGAAGGCGCTCGGGGCGTTCCGCGTCCAGCCGGTGCCGGAGCAGGAGACCGTCCCGGGGTGGAAGAGGGCGCTGATGGAGGGACTGTCGCGCCACTCCAAGGAGCGGGACAAGGAGGTCGTGAGCAAGCACTACGACGTGGGCAATGACTTCTACGAGCTCTTCCTCGGCGACTCCATGGCCTACACCTGTGCCTACTACCCCGACGACGAGCGCACCGGCGACGATTCAGCATGGCGCTACGGCTCCTGGCCCGTGGGCGCCGATGCCCACGACCCCCTGACCGAGGCGCAGGACAACAAGCACCGGCTGATCTTCGACAAGCTCCGGCTCGCCGCCGGCGACCGGCTGCTGGACGTCGGCTGCGGCTGGGGCGGCATGGTCCGCTACGCCGCCCGTCACGGGGTGAAGGCCATCGGCGTGACCCTGTCACAGGAGCAGTACGAATGGGGCAAGGCCGCGATCGAGGCCGAGGGGCTGGAGGACTTCGCCGAGATCCGCTGCATGGACTACCGGGACGTGCCGGAGTCGGACTTCGACGCGGTCAGCGCGATCGGCATCCTGGAACACATCGGCGTGCCGAACTACCAGGACTACTTCACCTTGCTGTTCGGGAAGCTGGCGCCCGGCGGCCGCATGCTGAACCACTGCATCACCCGGCCGCACAACCGTGCCACCCGCACCGGCCAGTTCATCGACCGCTACATCTTCCCCGACGGTGAACTCACCGGATCCGGGCGCATCATCACGATCATGCAGGACACCGGTTTCGACGTGGTCCACGCCGAGAACCTGCGCCCGCACTACCAGCGCACCCTGCACGACTGGTGCGAGCTCCTGGCGATGAGGTGGGACGATGCGGTCGACCTGGTCGGTGAGCAGACCGCCCGACTCTTCGGCCTCTACATGGCCGGATCGGAGTGGGGCTTCGAGCACAACGTCATCCAGTTGCATCAGGTGCTCGCGGTGAAACCCGACGCCGGTGGGTACACCGGGGTGCCGGTCCGTCAGTGGTGGCGGCCCTAGCGGTACGCTTTCACCGTCAACACCTGGTGGGTGAACCCCCACCCACCCGACGAAGGAGAGTTCTCGCATGCACCGGGCCCGTCCTGCCCTGACCGTCCTGCCCGCTGTGTCGGTCGCCTGCGCAACGGCCCTGCTGCTGGGCGGCTGCACCATCGGCGACGTCAGCAACGACACCGATGACGTGAGCTCCCCGGCAGATCAGGACATGCCCAGCGACAAGCCGCTGCCCGACGACGGGACCCCGGCCCCCGACATGGAGGCCGAGCCGGAACCCGGTGCCGAGGACGAGGAGTCCGGCGAGCCGGCCGACACCGACCCGACGTCCCCCGGGGCCCGCGGGCTCAGCGTGGGCGACTGCGTCGCCGACCTGGACCAGCTCAGCGGGGACGGGGAGATCGACCTGGTCGACTGCGGGGAGCCGTACGCCGGCGTGGTCTACGCCCAGGCCGACATCACCGGCAAGACCCTCTTCCCCGGCAACCGACCGATGGGGCAGGAGGCCGGGGAGATCTGCGGCGGCGAGAACTTCACCGCCTACGTCGGCCTCGGGTTCGGGGAGTCCTCGCTCGACGTCATCACGATGATGCCGTCCAAGGACAGCTGGGCCCAGGGCGACCGCACGGTGACCTGCGTGCTCACCGACCCGGCCGTCGAGGAGATCAACGGACCCCTCGAGCAGTCCTGGCGCTGAGTCGGCGCCAGGACTGGCGCTAGTCCTGCTCAGGCACGAGGGTGACCAGCTTCAGACGGTTCGACTCCTCCAGGTGGCTGACCGTGAGCTGCCATGCCGCGTCCGCGGTCAGCAGCATCCGCTCGTCGACGTCGGCGAGAAGGCGCTCGACGATCACGGACATGTCGGGACGTGCGCCGTCCCTGGTGGAGATCATCGCGACCGCCTCGGCGGAACCCCAGAGTCGCGGGTCGGCGATGAAGAGGTGGCCTTGGACGGTGGCGCAGCCCAGCGCGGCCTCGCGCAGGTCGGCGACCTGGTGAGCGGACAGTTCACCGGACGACATCGCGCTCTCGATCAGCGGCACCCGGTCGATCGGCTGGTGCGAGTTCACGATGTCCTGGATCAGGGGAGGGGGCAGCGTGTGCAGTGTGCGGGACGCCGCCGAAAAGAGGTCGCGGGGTGTCAGGTAGGGGCGGCCGACCACCACGGTGCGGGCCATTTCCCGGATCGCCGTCATGAACGTCAGCAGGGTGGTCAGTTGTTCGGCCGGTGCGGAGTTGAAGCTGTGGAGGTCCCGGATCGCAGGGGAGCACGCGGGCCTCGTCGCGAACAACGGGGTGAATTCGGAAGCGGTTGGCGTGTTCATGACATCTACCCTGCACCCTGGGTGTTTCCGGGTGGTGACGGCGAAGAACAGCCTGTGTTACGGTGCGGGCACTCAGCTACGGCGCTACAGTGCCGACCCCCGCAGCCCGTCGAGGGCCTGGAGCAGGACATCCGTCTCCGCCTCGTCGGTCACCGAGATACGCACGCCCTCGCCGTCGAAACAGCGCACGGCGACGCCGTAGTCAGCGATGGCGTCGGAGAAGGCGCGGGCACGATCGCCCAGGTCCAGCCACACGTAGTTGGCCTGTGACTCGATCCGGTACTGCTCCGGAAGCGCCTCCAGCACCCGGGCGCGCTGGGTGGCGGTGATGTCGGTGCGGGTCAGCAGTTCGTCCTTCAACTCGATGCTGGCCACCGCCGCGGCCTGTGCCACGGCGTTGACGCTGAAGGGGATGCAGACCTTGTTGACTGCCTCGATGAAGTCGGGGCGTCCCACCAGGTAGCCGACGCGCAGCCCGGCCAGCCCGTAGGCCTTCGAGAAGGTGCGGGCCACCGCCAGGTTCGGGTAGTCGGCGAGCAGGCCGAGACCGTCGGGGGAGGAGGAGTCGCGGACGTACTCGTAGTAGGCCTCGTCGAGCAGGACCTGGACATCGGACGGGACGGTGTCGAGGAAGGTGATGAGTTCCTCGCGGGTGACCGTGGTGCCGGTCGGGTTGTTCGGGTTGCACACGATCACCAGGCGGGTGCGCTCGGTGACGGCGGCGGCCAGGGCCGGCAGGTCATTGCGGTGGTCCTCGGTCAGCGGGACCTCCACCGGGGTCGCACCGGCGACCTTGGCGAGGATCGGGTACGCCTCGAAGCTGCGCCACGGGTAGACGACCTCATCGCCCGCGTCGCCGGCGCCCCCACCCTGGCAGGTCGCCTGGATGGCCTGCTGGATCAGGGCGGAGGACCCTGCCCCGACGGCGATGTTCTCGGGATTCAGCAGCAGGGAGGACGGCCCACCCAACCAGTCCGCGATGCTGGTGCGGAGCTCCCAGGCCACCATGTCCGGGTACCGGTTGCTGGACGCCAGGGCATGTGCCGCGGCACGGGTGACACCGGGCAGCGGACCCTGGGACGACTCGTTGCTCGACAGTTTGACGGTGAGGCCGTTCGGGCCGCCGGGGACGTACGGGGGAATCGAGGACAGGTCGGCGCGGATCATGTCTCACAGCCTAGTCCTCATGCGGTTTTGTGCTGTCGCGGGGGCTGCTGTAGGCTGCGTCTAGCCGTCGTGATCGACGGTGTGGAGGCGTGCCAGAGCGGCCGAATGGGACTCACTGCTAATGAGTTGTCTGCTTAACGGCGGACCGGAGGTTCAAATCCTCTCGCCTCCGCCACTTCAGATTCCTCAGGCTTTTCGTGAGGATATGTCACAAGCCGTCCGGTTCTTGTGGTGAGTAGCCGGGCATTCTGGACGTGGACCCGTTATATGGGGTGTGTGGTGTACCCCGGGTTCGCGTGACATATCCCGTCTGGTGGTGTGCCGGGGAGTCTGAAGTCGCTGGAAACAGCGGGCGCCCGTAGCTCAACGGATAGAGCATCTGACTACGGATCAGAAGGTTAGGGGTTCGAATCCCTTCGGGCGCACGCTTTTCTTGACCGCCCCGCCGGTGGACATCAGTCCCCGGCGGGGCGGTTTCGTATGTCAGCTCCGTGCCGGACGCGTTCCGGTTGCTCCGGAAGGGCCGCCGGTGACAGGAAGAAGGTTCAGTTGAGCTCCCACAGTGCGGAGATCGGCGCGCCGTAGAGGCGGTCGGCGTATCGGTATCCTTGAGGACTCGTGTTGATCACGATGCCTGCGATGAACTTCTCGCCCAGACGGTCCCGCAGACGGGACAACGTGGTGAACTGCCGGGCAGAGAATGACCGGGACGCCTTCACCTCGATGCCGATCACCCGACCGTCACTCAGCTCGATGATGACATCCACCTCGCCCTCGGTGCGGTCGCGGTAATGGAAGACCCGGTAGTCGGTCTGTGACCATTCGCGCTGCTTCAGCAGTTCCCCGACGACGAACGCCTCCAGGAAGCTTCCGTACGCTTCGCTGTAGCGGATGTCGCTGAGTTGGTCCGGTGTCGTCAGAGAGAGTCGCATCCCGAGTGCGGGATCGGTGACGAAGGTCTTCGGCCGTCCGATCTCCCGCTTGGACAGATTCGGAGTCCACGGCGGAATGCTTGTGATGAGTCCAACATCGTGGAGCAGGTCGAGGTACCCGGTAATGGTGGACGCAGGTACCGACGTATCCCGCGCCAACCTGGCCTTGACCAGTTCTGCGGCAGGTTGCCCGCCGAGGACGCGGAGTACCGACTCCACGCGGGCAGGCTCCAACTGTCGGTTCAGTTCTGGCATGTCGCGTCCGGTGATCCCCAGGAGATAGCCGTCGATCCATAGGTTGCGCTGACGGTCGGTGGTGTCCCTGAGCTCGGGGTATCCGCCGAAGGCAAGAAGGCGGGCATAGTCCTCCCGGGCCACCCTCGTGGTGAAGGAAGGAATGTCCGCGTGGTCAGCAACGATCCTGGGGACGAGGTCGTCGGTCGTGGATCGGATCTCACCCTGGCTGAGGCCGTACATGGTCAGGCGTCCCACCCGGCCGGCGAGACTGTCTGCGGTGCCGCGGACGCGGAGCAGGCTGGAGGAACCGGTGAGAATGAACCTCCCGGGACGACGGTCGGCGTCGATGGCTGCCTTCACCGCCAGCGTCAACTGGGGCAGACGCTGGATCTCGTCGATGATGAGCTGTCTTTTCCCCGCCTGGGTGGCGAAGCCGTCCGGGTCCATGTCGGCGGCGCTGCGAACAGCCTCGTTGTCCAGGGTGGCGTAGACCGCGTCCGGGTCGGCGATCTGTTGTGCGAAAGTGCTTTTGCCGACCTGTCTGGCACCTTCGATGATGATGCAGGGGAAGAAGGCGAGCATCTCATCGACAACCGGCGAGACATTGCGTGCGAGCAGTGACGGCATGTTTACAGCATAGCTGTGTCCGCAGGTTCGCGCGATTGAGTTCGTAGGTTTGCGGTCACGAGTCCGCAGTTTTGCGGTACTGAATCCGCAGTTCTGTAGTCTTTCAACACCTCGACCGGGATGCGGCACCCCGTGCCAGGGAGCGGGCCTAGCAGGATCTCGGGTCAGCTGAACTTCGCCAGATAGTGTTCCCATCCGGGGCGGAGTAGCCCGAAAGCCGCATCGACCATGTCAGGGGACATGTCAGTGGTGGTCTCGGGAACTTCAGCAGCGAGAATCTGTGTCTGCAGGACGAAGCGGCAGAATGCGAGGATCGTGTCATCTGGACGGTCGGTGCCGAGTTCCTCGGCAATGGCCTCGGCAAGTGCGTCCCCGTGGCGCAGCCACATCTGCTGGGCGTAGTCGTTCAGCGACGGTGAAGAGTTGAGCAGGGCCAGGAAGTCAGCGTCCATGCGTTCCTCGCGGCCGTTGTCCCGGAGATAGGTATGCAATGCGTCGATGATGGTGTAGTCGGCTGCCCGTCCGGTGACGACGGCGACCAGTTCGTCGCGCCGGGTTTCGTCCTCATCGAGGGCGATCGCTTCCTTACAGGGGAAATGGGCGAAGACGGTGGTGGGGGAGACGTCGGCGGCGTCCGCGATCTCCCGGACGCTGACAGCGTCGAAGCCTTTGGCGAGGAAGAGTTCGATAGCAGCGTCACCGATCGCCTTCCTGGTGGCGGCTTTCTTGCGCTCGCGGCGTCCGGGGGAGGTGGGGTTGGCCATAGCTACAGGGTACCGGGAACCCCAGGCTACTGGACCGCAACCAAAGGTGAATTGACTGCAAAAGTGAACTCGGTACAGTTATCGGCATGTCTGAACCCTCCTCGCGTTGGTCGTGGTGGCTCTTAATCGCCGTTGCCACGCTCAACATGGTCGGGATGACCGTGGTCATCCCGATCCTTCCGTTCATCGTCCGGGACCATCTGCCGTACGGCGCGAACCTGGCGGTGTGGGTCGGTCTGCTCGAAGCGGTCAACGCTCTGTGTGCCTTCCTTGCCAGTCCGGTCCTCGGCGGACTGTCCGACCGGTACGGACGCCGTCCGGTTCTGGTCCTCGGAGCGTTCGGTGCCGCAGTGGGATTCCTCGTCTTCGGTTTCGGCGGCGGCCTGTGGGCGCTGGTGCTCGGCAGGGTCATTCAGGGCATCACCGCCGGTGACATGCCTGCCATATACGCCTACCTGGCCGATATCACTCCTGCGACGCAGCGGGCCCGGCGCTACGGGATACTGGGAGCAGTCAGCGGGGCGGGGTTCATGGTCGGCCCGGCGCTCGGCGGACTGCTCGCGGTGCACTCCACCTTGCTGCCAGTGGTGGTGACGGCGGGAGCCGCGACAACCGTCGGCCTGCTCACCCTGGTCCTGCTACCGGAGAGTCTCCCAGTAGGACGCCGTACGCGTCACCTCACGTTCAGTCGAACGAACCCGGTCACGGCATTCAGGACGGCGTTCTCCCGTCCGGGTCTGAGAGGGCCGCTCATCGGATTGATGCTTGTGGCCGTGCCCTTCGGCTTTTTCATCAACAACTACAGTGTGGTTGCCATGGATGCCGTCAGCTGGGATGCGGTGCGCGTCGGCCTGCTTACTTCCGGTGTCGGCGTGCTGGACATCGTGGTGCAGGGCGGACTACTGGGTCTGTTGCTGCCTCGTTTCGGAGAACGACGGGTCATCCTTGTCGGCGCAAGCGCTCAGCTGGCGGGTTTCTCCGCCGTCGCTACAGTGGCAGGGCTGGTCCACGAGCCGTGGCTCATCGTGGTCGGCACACTGCTCATCGGCGGTGGAGAGGGAATGGTGACCGCCACGCTGGCCGGCGTCCTGTCCTCGAAGGTCGGGGAAGGGGAACAGGGGTGGCTAGCTGGTGTCGTAGAAGGTGTGCAGACCGGGGTCGGTGTCATCGCGCCACTGCTGGTCGGTCTGCTGTACAGCGTAGCGGGGCATGCCACCCCCTACTGGCTGGGCTGCTTGCTCATCTTCGGGGCCCTGGTGGCCTTCGACAGGACGCTGCCAGGGGGCCAAACGTCCGTGGGTCAGCATCACGCACCGTGAGGTCGTTGGGGCTGGGGTTCCTGACCAGCCTCAGGCTGCGTGATGCCGACATCAGGCCTGCGCCGGGCGGGAAAGCGTCAGCTACGCCTTCGCCGGCGACTGGACCGTGAGGTCCCCGGCGTCCAACTGCTTGCGCAGTGTCAGCTTGCTGATCTTGCCGGTGGCGGTCAGCGGGATCTCGTCGACGAAGCTCACCGCATCCGGGATCCACCAGCTCGCCACCCGGCCGTCGAAGAACCCCAGCAGTTCGGACGCGGCGGGCAGGGCGTCACCCTTGGCCTCGTCCTCCGGCACCACGACCAGCAGCGGACGCTCCTGCCACTTCTCGTCGGGCATCGCGATCACCGCGGCCTGCTTCACTGCCGGGTGGTCCAGGGCGTGGTTCTCCAGGTCGATGGAGCTGATCCACTCGCCACCGGACTTGATGAGGTCCTTGGTGCGGTCGGCGATGTGCATGTACCCCAGCGGGGAGATCGACGCGACGTCCCCGGTGTCGAACCAGCCGTCGTCGGTGAAGGAGTCGGCGCCGACCGTGCCCTGGCCGTCGGCGCTGTAGTACGCCGAGGCCACCCACGGCCCGCGGATCTGCAGCGGGCCGACCGCCTCGCCGTCCTGCGGCAGCTCGGTGCCGTCCTCGTCGACGATGCGCAGCTCCACACCGAAGGGTGGGACGCCCTGGGAGGCGCGGGCCTCCTCGTGGACCGCAGGATCGTCCTGCGCCCGGAGCGCCGGGGTCGGGTGGAACATGGTGCCCAGCGGACTGGTCTCGCTCATGCCCCAGGCGTGGACCAGGTCAACTCCGTACTTCTCCTCGTACTGCTGCATCAGAGCATAGGGCACCGCCGATCCGCCGCCGATGAAGCGCTTCACCGAGTCGATGCGCTTGCCGCTGGCCTCCAGGTAGGCCAGCAGTCCCTGCCACACGGTCGGCACACCGGCCGCGGAGGTGACCTGCTCCTCCTCCATCAGTGCCTGCAGCTCCGTCGGATCACCCATCTTCGGGCCGGGGAAGACCAGCTTCGTTCCGGTCATGGCGGTGGCGTAGGGGATACCCCAGGCGTTGACGTGGAACATCGGCACGACCGGCAGCGAGACCTCGCTGGAGGAGAGGTTGAAGACATCCGGCAACGCCACCCCGAAGCTGTGCAGGACGGTGGAGCGGTGGCTGTAGAGCACGCCCTTGGGGTTGCCGGTGGTGCCGGAGGTGTAGCACAGCGAGCTGGCGGTGTCCTCGTCGAAGAGCGGCCAGTCGTAGTCGTCGGACTCCCCGGCGATCAGCGCCTCGTAACTGATCACGTCCAGCGAGGTTTCCGGCAGGTGCTCGTCGTCGGTGAGGACGACCAGCTCAGGAACGGTCTCCAGCCGGGGTGCCAGGGCCTCGATCAGCGGCACGAACATCGGGTCGATGAACAGCATCTTGTCCTCGGCGTCGCCGATGATGAAGAGCAGCTGGTCGGCGAACAGGCGCGGATTGATGGTGTGGCACACCAGGCCGGAACCGGAGACCCCGTAGTAGATCTCGAAGTGGCGGTAGTCGTTCCAGGCCAGGGTGCCGATCCGGTCGCTGCGCTCGAAACCGCGATGCTCCAGGGCATTCGCCAGTCGGCGGGCGCGGGAGAATGACTCGCGGTAGGTGTAGCGGTGCCTGGGGTTGTCGACGGTGAAGGAGACGATCTCCTGGTCACCGTAGAGCCGGTCGGCGTGGCGTGCGATCGAGCTGATCAGCAGCGGCTGGTCCATCATGAGTCCGTGCATGGGAGTCCTTTCAGGCCAAGGGGGTGCACCGCCGTCTGGTGTGTCGACGGTCACACTATGGTTTCCAGGACGATCGTAAAGCATTGACGAATCCCCTGTGGGCGATCATTGTCTCGGGGGCACTAATCCCCCCGGTTCGGGCACGTAGGCTCGGGTACATGAGCAACCAGAACCCCACAACTGACGACCGGGCGACGGTCGTGCTGTTCCGGCGGCGGGACGCTCGTCAGGTCCCACCCGAGCCTCCGGCCCGACTCTGGCGCGAGGCTCTTGGCGACGAGATCCCCCGCCAACGCACACGGCGCAGGGACCGCCTCAAGGACACCGCCGAGCGTGCCGGGATCTCACCGCAGTACCTCTCTGAGCTGGAACGCGACATGAAGGACCCCTCCTCGGAGATCCTCGAGGCGGTCGCCGGGGCGCTCGGGAAATCATCCTTCGACCTGGTGCGGTCCACGCTCGCTGGGGCTACGGTCACGCCGGTGCGTCCTGCCCCTGCCCCTGCCTCTGCCCCCGCCTCCGCCCCTGCGCCGGCGCCCGCCCCGACGCCTACGAACCCGGTGCTTCTCGCCGCGTGAGGACGCGGTCGACGATGCCGTAGTCGACGGCGGCGTCCGGGGCGAGTACCAGCTGGCGTTCGGTGTCCGTCCTGACCTGATCCTCGGCGCGTCCGCAGTGGGACGTCAGCACGGCTTCCTGCAGGCGCCGGATGCGTTCCATCTCCTCGGCCTCGATGATCAGGTCGGGGATCGTGCCTCGTCCTCCCTCGGTCGCCGGGGCCGTGAGTACCACGCGCCCGTTGCGCAGGATGGAGCGGTGACCGGGCGTCCCACCGGCGAGCAGGATCGCCGACGACGCCACCGCCTGCCCGACGCAGGTGGTCTCGATGCGCGGGCGGATGAACTGCATGCAGTCGTAGATGGCCATCGTCGCCGACTGTGAACCGCCGGGGGAGTTGACGTAGAGCGACACCGGTGCCTCCGGGTTGTCGCTCTCCAGGTGCAGCAACTGGGCGATGACGGCATTGGAGACACGGTCGTCGACCGGGGTGCCCAGGTAGATGATCCGTTCGTCCAGCAGACGACTGTATATGTCGACGGTCTTCTCGCCGGTCGGGGTTGCGGTGGTCACGTAGGGGATGGTGTAGGACGTCATGATCTACGCCCCCAGTCCCAGGCCGGAACGCCGGGCGGTCAGGCCCTCCGGCCCGGTGATGATGTCCAGGTCGTCGATGATCTGGTCGATGAACCCGTAGTCCAGTGCCGCATCGGCGGTGAACCAGCGGTCACGCGGTGAGTCCTGGGTGACCTTGTCGACGTCCTGTCCGGTGTCGGCGGCGATGCAGGCCAGCACCGTGTCGCGGGTGTGGCGCATGTCCGCCGCCTGGATCTCGATGTCCTGGGCGGTGCCGCCGATGCCGCCGGAACCCTGGTGGAGCAGCACCTTCGAGTGCGGCAGGGAGAAGCGCTTCCCGGGGGTGCCGGAGGACAGCAGGAACTGGCCGGCACTGTAGGCCATGCCGATGTTCACCGTGGCGACGTCGTTGGGGATGGCCCGCATGGTGTCGCGGATGGCGAGCATGCCGGGAACGGAGCCGCCGGGGGAGTTGATGAGCAGCACGATGTCGGCGCGGGAATCGCGGGAGGCGAGTAGCAGCAGGGAGGTGCACAGTCGGTTGGAGGTGTCCTGCTCCAGGGCGTCGCCGAGGACGATGATGCGGCGTTCGTAGAGGTCGCGGTAGATTTCCTGGTCGAGTATGCGGGTGGGGTCGGGTGTGTTCTCTGACATGGTGCCCAGGGTGCGGTGTGGTCGTGTGCTGCGGCAATGCCCTGCTGCCGACGGCGGATCCGCTGTGAGCGGAGCACAAGCTTGTTAGTGTCGGACCCCATGAGCCGCTTCACCACACTGATCACCGGCGCCAGCTCCGGCCTCGGCGCCGAACTCGCCCGCCAGTCCGCCGCCCTCGGCCACGACCTCGCCCTCTGCGCCCGCAGGACGGAGCGGCTCGACGAGCTCTCCGCCGAGATCACCGCGTCCCACCCGAACGTCACCGTGCGCACCTACGCCCTCGACGTCACCGACCCGGACGCGGTGCACGAAGTTTTCCAGGCCGCCGACGAGGACGCCGCGGAGAACGGCGGCCTCCACCGGGTCGTGGTCAACGCCGGACTGGGCAAGGGGCGCAAGATCGGCTCCGGGAAGCCCGAGGCGAACCGGGAGACCGCCACCACCAATGTCCTCGGTGCATTGGCGCAGGCGGAGGCGGCGATGGAGATCTTCCGCGCCGCCGACGGTGGTAAGGGCGCGGGCCACCTGGTGCTCGTCTCCTCAGCCTCTGCGATCCGAGGCAACCGCAAGGCCGTCGCCACCTACGGTGCGACCAAGGCCTTCGTCGCGAACCTGGGGGAGGGGATCCAGGCCGAGCTGCTGCGCAGCAAGTCCCCGATCGACGTGACCGTCCTGCTGCCCGGCTACATCGCCTCGGAGATGACCGCCCGCAATGAGCAGGGCACCCCGCTGATGGTCGACACCGAGACCGGGGTGCGCTCCATGCTCGCCGCGATCGAGGCGCGCAAGCGCAAGGCGTACATCCCCGGCTGGCCCTGGGCGGTGATCTCCAAGGTGCTGCGCGTGCTCCCGCTGTCGGCGGTCGCACGGTTGACCTGACCTGCACTTTTGGCGGTCATAGTGGACTCGTGTAGGCTACTGTCTCGTTGCGGTGCACAGCAGTGAACCGCAGTGGTAAGCGCCCGTAGCTCAACGGATAGAGCATCTGACTACGGATCAGAAGGTTGGGGGTTCGAATCCCTCCGGGCGCACAGTACAGACGGCCCCGTCACCCAGCCTGGGTGACGGGGTTTCGTCGTTGCGGGGTGCCTGTTCTCCGGCATCGTCGGCCGACTGCGCAAGAACGGTCGGGTAGTCCCCGGACCCCGGCGGGCAGACTGCTGACCATGCGAGTCATCTACTACACCGCCAGCAGCCTCGACGGCTTCCTTGCCGACCCCGACCACAGCCTCGCGTGGTTGTTCGCCCAGCAGCATGCCGAACCGGAGGACCCGAACCTGCGGATGGACACCCTTCCAGGACGGACCGCCGCGCTGGTGATGGGCAGTTCCACCTACCAGTTCATCCGTGACGAGGCGCCGCACACTGCCTGGCCCTACCCCCAACCCACCTGGGTGTTCAGCCACCGGGAGCAGGAGCCCATCAACGGCGCCGACCTCCGTTTCGCCAGCGGGGACGTTGTCGAGGTCGTCGAGGAGATCGAGGCGGTGGTCGAGGCGAATGCGTCGGACGTCCGTCCGGCTGGTCCGGCGGCACCGGGCACTGGCTGCCGGTACCGAATGGGATCCACTTCCACACCCCGGACTCGCTGTGGATCGACACCGGGGATGAGGGTGAGGTGGGGGCCGGGGACGGGCCAACAGACCCGGTCACCGGACTGCTCGTCCACCACGACCTGGACGATCTCCGCAACCTGCTGGAAGCCTGCCGTGACCTCGACGTTGAGGCGTGGATGCGGCGGCGGCTGCCGGGACACGTGCTGCTGCACTGGGCGGGGCCGGAGGAATCCGTCGCGGTGTTGCTCGAGCGTGCCGTGGTCCAGTACGAGACCTGGTTGGCGTCGATCGAGGGCACGGAGTTCGAGGCCCCACCAGCCCCACACGGGAGCGGGTCGAACCAGACCAGCCACCCCACACCGGACGCTTTGCTGACCAGGCTGGACGCGGTCGCTCCACGCTGGTCGGCCATGGTCGACGATGTCTCGGCCCGCGGGGCGTGGGCGGACCGGATCGTCGACGCGCTCTGCGAACCCCCGGAGAGCTTCGTGGTCGGAAGCATCATCGCGCACGTGATCAGCTACAACGCCCAACGTCGTGGCCTCGTCCGCTCCTGCCTGAGGCAGGACGGCCACCTTGCCGGCGGTCGCGGTGGTGACGACGGCGACCCGATCATGTGGTTGCGCGGGACGTCCTCGCCGCATTCCGGATGAAGGATCCGATCATGTCCGGCCACCGGCCGACATCCTCCGGGGTCTGGGCGAAGATCAACTGCGATTCCGGCAGCAGCTCCCTGAGCTCCTCGGCCACGGCCAGCGGGTGGGCGGTGTCGCCGGGCCAGGCGAGGATCAGGGTGGGGATGCCTCGTTCCCCGAGCGCGGCGATCCGCTCCCGGGAGGGCAGGTCATTGCCCGCCGCACCGCGGAAGACCACCGGCAGCAGGGACTCGGCGACGTCCGGCACGGTGAAGGGGATGTCGGCGCCGCGGGCCGGGGGAACCGGCTCGTCACGGGTGGACTCGGCAAAGGCACTGAGTCCGTGGGACTCGACGAACTGTGCATTGCGTTCGTAGATCCCGGCGCGGTCACCGCGCAGTTCCCAGGCTGTCGGCGGGATCCCCAGCACCATTGACCCGTAGCGCTCGATGGCCAGATCCGGGTCCGCCGCCGCGGAGGTCAGGATCGTCGCCGCACCCATCGACTGGCCGACCACATGCACCGGACGGGTGTTCTGCTCCCCGGTGAAGTAGCCCGACACCTGCTCCAGATCCTTCGCCAGCGAGGTCCACCGGTAGGACGCCGGCAGTGGCGCTGCCGCGGAGTGGCCGTGGCCGCGGGCGTCGTAGCGTAGTACCCGTAGAGCGTCCTGACCTGCGGTGAGGTTCAGTTTCATGGCCACATCGCGGGCCCGGCTGGAGGTCAGTCCGTGCAGCTGGATGACCGGGGTGCCGTCCTGCGGACCACGCAGGTCGTAGGCGAGCCCGTCTATGGTGCCGGTGTCGGCGGTGTCGGCGGTGTCGGCGGCGGAGCCGGCGGCGAGATCGGTGGCCGTGGGGATCCGCACGGGTGGTCCTTCCTGATCGGGTGTCCCCAGGAATTGCAGGCGATCCGTGCAGGAAATCTGCATGTAACTGCACGGCCCTATCGTCCAGGGGTATGAGACTCACAACTGTAGCCCGCATGGAACTTTCTGCAGGGGATGTCCGTGTCTATGAACCCATTGTCACCGAAGTCACAGATGGCACCGGCGACACCGGTGACGCTGATTCCGGACGCAGACCGTCCTTCGACCAGGCCCGCCACGCCGCGGCCGGCACGCGTCCCGGGTCGTGGATGGCGGTCGCTTTTGCTGCTCCGACGGTCGCCCCATCAGAGGACACCGCCCGGGACGAGGACCGTATCGCCGAAGCCTGGCACCGGGTGATCGAGCGTCATGGGACCTTGCGCACGGTCCTGCGTCGGCATCCACCGGACCATATCCGGGTCCACGACATCGAGATCCCTGACGGGCAGTGGTGGTCGGCAGGTGGCTCCGAGGACCCGCGGAAGGTGCTGCGGCTGGTCTTCGACGAGTGCTGTGAGCCCTTCGGCTCCCCGTCGCACCGGCTGGCGGTGGTGACCCACGGGGACGGGACGCGCACCATCGTCATCGGCCTGGACCACAGTCACGCCGACGCCTGGTCGTTGCTGGTCCTGGTCCGGGACATGCTCACGTTCCTCGGCGGGGAGGAGCCGGCCCGGGCCACGGTGCCGTCCTTCGCCGAGCACACGAGAGAGTTGGAGCAGCGTCCTGCGGCACCGGTGGAGGTGTGCGACAGGTGGGACGACATCATGGCCGACGGACACGGCGAGATGCCGGTGTTCCCCCTGGACCTCGGCGACGTGTCAGCCGCACGCGATGAGGTGGTCGAGGTCGTCGACGTCCTCGACGTGGACGGGCTGGCCCGGCTGGAGGCTGCGGTGAAGGCACGCGGCGTCCGACTGCTGCCCGCGACGGTCAGCGTCCTCACCGCGGTGAACAAGGAACTGGGTGCCGGTGACCTGCGCGCGGTGTTCCCGGTGCATTCCCGCACCGGCACGCCGGACGACCGGACGCGCTGGTCGGATTCGGTGGGCTGGTTCATCACCAACTCCGTGCTGGAGTGTTCCTCGCCCGACCTGGTGGAGTGCACGGGCGCGGTCGCCGAGGCGATCGCCCTGGGCGCCCACCCGCTGGAACCGTTGCTGCGGCCGTGGGGAGGCATGCCCCAGAGTCGCGGCATGTTCGCCCTGTCCTGGCTGGACAACCGCCGGCTGCCGGTGAGCGTGCCTGCCGAGGCCCACCCGCAGCACGTCTCGGCCTGGATCAGGACGGACGGGGTGATGGCGTGGTTCGTCCTCAACGACGACGGCATGCACCTGCGGGTGCGCTACCCGGGCACCCCGGAGGCGTCGATGAACGTCAGCGAGTGGGCACGCCGGGTCACCGAGGGGCTGCGCAGCGCCGCCGAGCACAAGTTCGGCTCACACGACACCGTTCTCGTAGGCGAAGACAACCACCTGAGCCCGGTCGCGCAACGCTAGTTTCTGCAGGACCTTGCGCACGTGCGTCTTCACCGTCTCCTCGGAGATGGACAGCACCTCTGCGATCTCCGCGTTGGAGCGTCCGGTGGCGATCTGCTCCACGGTCTCCAGTTCCCGCGGGGTCAGGGAGGCCAGTGCCTTCCTACCCGCAGTCTCCGTCCGCGACGCCGGGCGCGACACCGTCGACGACCTCGTCGCCGCCGGTGGGTTGCAGCGGGACGTGGTCGTCGTCGCGATGCCGACCGGGTCTGGCTGGGTGGACCCGGACCAGGTGGAGGCGGTGGAGCAGTGGGCCGACGGGGATGTGGCGACGGTGGCGGTGCGTTATGCGCGGGTGCCGTCGGCGGTGGCGTTCCTGCTGTGCCCGGAGCTGGCGGAGGCGTCCGCGACGCATCTGCTGCAGGAGGTGGTGGACCGGGTGGACGAGTTGCCGGAGTTGGAGCGTCCGGCGATCGTGGTGCACGGTCAGAGCCTCGGGGAGGTCGCCGGGATGGCGGCACTGGAGGCTCTGGAGGCTCTGGAGACTGGTGTGTCGGCGGCACTGTGGCAGGGACGTCCGGGCACCGTGGCCGCCCCGGCGTCCGCGGCGTGCACCGTGGATGCGGTGAACCAGGATGATCCGGTGGCGGCACTGGGCTGGGGGCTGTTCGCCGACCCGGTGGCTGCGGTGGGGGTGCTGGCGGATCTTCCGGGGTCGGAGTCCGCCGCCGCGGGGACGCTGCATTCCTACCAACCGGTGCTGCCGCCGGACGGGTGTACGGACGGGGTCGGACAGGAAGGTACAGGTACACTGAGAATCCTGAATGGGCGATAGGAGAACCAATGGCTGACAACAATGGCTGGGGCCGACCGGAGTCATCGGGGTGGGGCGCTGGCTCCGGCGACAGCGCTGACGAGACCCGGATCTTCGGGGCAGACGGTCCGGCCCGCGGATCTGAGCAGCCACAGCAGCCACAGCAGCCCGAACCGCCGCAGTATCAGCGGCCCGAGCAGCCGGAGCAGCCGGCCTGGGGACAGCCCGGCCCCGGCCCCACCCCGTGGGCGGCGGGTGCCGGCCAGACCCCGTACCCGCCCGGGCCGCCCCCACAGCAGCCACAGTATTCGCCGTACCAGGGGGATCCGCAGTACCAGCAGTATCCCCAGTACCCCCAGGAGGACGACAAGTCCTCCGGTGGCGGTCGGCTGTTCTTCATCATCGCCATCCCACTGCTAATCATCATCCTCGTCGCCGCGCTGCTGGTCTGGAGGTGGGACGATTTCTTCGGCTCCGACGACTCTGCCTCCCAGGGCGTCCCCACCGCACCGCAGCAACCCGGGACCGCCCCGGACGCTGCGCCGGACGCCGATGCCGATGCCGACGAGGATGAGGACGCAGACAGCGATCAGGACCAGGGCCGCCCGCGCGACCCGGACCTGCCCGAAGACGTCGTCCCGGTCAACGCCGCCGCCCGGAACAACGAGCCGGCCGGCGACTTCAACAACATCTACACCTCCCCGCCGGGCACCAGCAGCTACACCAGCCCGGAGTTCGCCGAGGCCGTCCGCGACGCCTTCGTCGATGCCTACCTCGACAGTGACGACGGTGAGACCAACCACGTCCTCGACGTGCGCAGCCCGGTCACCGGGGACACCTACCAGATGACCTGCGACGACAACGGCAAGTACATCCACTGCCACGGCGGCAACGATGCGAACGTCTACATTGCGTAGTCACGGCAGGCGCAGCAGGCGCAGTATTCGCAGCGCCACCACCGTCGCATCAGCCGTCGCCGCACTGGTGACGTCCGCCGCCCTGCTCACCGGCTGTGTCATCGGCGATGTCGACCGCGACGGTGGCGCCGACGCTGCGTCCGACCCCTCTGATGCGTCCGGTTCGGGCACCGGTGCCCCGCAACCCACCGCCCCGGCCGGTGCCCAGGCAACGCAGAACCCGGACACCGGCACCTCCGGTGATCTGGAGCTCCCCGCCGAACTCGGCGAGTTCTCCGTCGCCCTGCTCGACGACGGGACCCTGCACACCGGCGGCACCCTCGGCGACGGCGGGGACCTCACCGACGCCGCCTGGTCCACCAGCAAGGTGCCGCTGGCGATCGCCGCCCTGCGCCAGGCCGAAGCCGACGGCGACCCGGCGGCCCTCGAGCAGGTCACCGCCTCTATCCGACAGGCGATCGGCGTCTCCGACAATGGTGCCGCCGATGCACTGTGGGCCTCGCTGGGCGAGCCGGCCACCGCCGCGCAGAAGGTGGAGGCGGTCCTCGCCGACGCCGGTGTCTCCACCGACGTGCCGGCCGAACGCCCCCGCGGCGAGTTCTCCGCCTACGGGCAGACCCGGTGGTCGGTCAGCGACCAGGCGCGCTTCGCCGGTCAGCTCGGTTGCCTGTCATCGGCCGGCCCCGTGGTCGAGGCCATGGGCCAGGTCGACCCCGGCCAGAGCTACGGGATCGGACGCGTCGACGGAGCCTGGTTCAAGGGCGGCTGGGGCCCCGGTGCCGACGGACGCTACCTGGTGCGGCAGTTCGGGCTGGTGCCCGGCGACGACGGCACCTCCGTCCCCGTCGCCGTCGCCGTCATCGCCCCCGACGGATCCTATGAGTCGGCACAGGGAGCGCTCGACGACGTCGTCGAGGCGCTGCGTGATCGCATCGACGCGGCCACCGGAGTGACATCCCCGGGCGAGCAGGCCGACTGCTGATTCTGCCCTGACGTGCACTAGTGTCGGTGCCTGTGGCAACTGGACGAAGAGCACGCACGACAGCCCGGCACAGTGCGCCGGGCGACTGGGGCCGAGCCCGGGGCAAAACGGCGACGAACCTCTGGGTCGTCGGCGCATTGCTGCTTGCCGTCCTGTCCGTCGCGGTCCTTCTCAACGCCATCGCCTCCCAGGATGGCGACGACTACGACGCCGAACAGGCACAGCAGGAGCTCGAGGAAGAGGTCGCCGAGTCCGCGGCACCGACCGCCGCCGAGGAAGCCGAGAACATCCGCGTCGCCCTGGCCGGCATCACCGAGGACATCAGCGACGAGTTCGGGGTGAGCATCGGTGCGACGATGCGCGCCGGAGGTGGGATCATCCACGTCGGCGACATCCAGATGACCTCCGCCCTGTCCTCGATCAAGGTGCCGATCTCCATGGCCGCCGTCCAGCAGGCCCAGGTCACCGGTGAACCCGTCGAGAGCCTCCGCGAGGACATCGATGCGGCGATCATGGCCTCCGACAACGACGCCGCACTGCGGCTGTGGGAGAGTCTCGGCGACGAGACCGAGGCCGCGGAGAAGGTCAGCGCGGTACTCCACCAGGGCGGCGACCCAACCAACGCCCTGACCTCCCAGGACGAGAATGCCTACCAGGGCTTCGGTGACATCCACTGGAGCCTGGACCACCAGGTGATCTTCGCCAACCGGATGGCCTGCGTCAACGGTGCCGACATGGTCATCGGAGCGATGGGGCAGCTCATCGACGAGCACAGTGGTGGTCTCGGCCAACTGCCGGACGCGCACATCAAGGGCGGGTGGGGCATGACCATCGATGATGAGTTCATCCTGCGCGAGTTCGGGTTGGCCGGACCCGCCGGGTCCCAGGTGCCCTTGGCTGTCGCGGTGATCCCGGAGGACGGCACGGAGTCCACCGCCCGCGAGGCGATGGCCGAGATGTCCTCGCGGATCGCCCCGCTGGTCGAAGAGAGTTCCGCCACCGGTGGGGACGCCGACTGCCAGGGCGTCACCGCCCCGTAGTCACTGCTCGGCCGTCAGGGCTCGGTCGGCGCGAACACCCCGATCTGCGCGCCGACGGACTCGGCGTAGTGCAGCTGCTCCAACCACCCGTCAGCGCCGGCAACCACCCGGATGAACGGCCGGTTCGACGGGGCCTCCCTGGTACGGCCGGCGCGTGCCTCGAACCGCAGCCGGGCGTCGTGGCCGTCGCCGGTCAGCACCGTCAGATCCTGGTCCGGGGCTGCCAGTGATGCGCGGGCGGCGGTGAGCAGGTCGATCGTCTCGTCCAACGCCGCCACCAGGGCGTCCCGGTTGTTCTCGCACATCGCCCGCACCAACGCCGGGGCGGTGCCGGCGACCCGGGTGCCGTCCCGGAAACTGCTCGCCGCCAGGGACAGGGCCAACGCTCCGCCCTGGTCGGCGGTGATGGCCAGCGCCTCGGCCAGCACATGGGGTAGGTGGGAGATACGCGCCACCGCATCATCATGGGTGGCCGCCCGGGCCGGCACCACCGCCGCGCCCACCGTGTCGGCCAGCTCCACCACCTGCCGCCACACCGTGATCCACGGGTGAGGTGAGGTGGGGTCGGTGTCCGCCGCGCCGGTCTCTGCCGGGGCATTGTCGTGGGTGACCACCCACACCGCACCGGAGAACAGCCCCGTCGACGTCGCCGCCCAGCCCGAATCCGCCGTACCGGCCATCGGGTGCCCGCCGACGAACCGTCCGGCCAGGCCCTTCTCGACCACCAGGGAGAGGATGTCGCCCTTCACGCTGGTCACGTCGGTGAGACCGCACCCCGGGGCATGCTCGGCGATCGCGTCGAGCATCGACGGCAGGGCCGGGAAAGGCACGCCGAGGACGATCAGGGCGTCCTGCTCCGCGGCGCGTCGCAGCGTGGTGGTGAGGTCACCGGAGACATCGAACCCCTCCTCGAGGGCGGCCTCAACCGTGGCCGACGAGCGGTTCCACCCGAAGGCGGGACGCCCGGCTGCGCGCAGGTCGCGCAGCAGGCTGCCGCCGATCAGACCCAGCCCCAGCACACATACGGGTGCGGGGTCGGAGGTCGGTACGGTGGGGGTCGCGGAGGGCAATTGGGTATCCACCTTTCAAGTGTGGCACAGGCCGACTACGGTTAGCGAGCATGAACGGATTCGTCATCGCAGCACAGCTCACCGAGGGGGGCACCGGGGACTACAGTGCCGATGGTGCCGATGGTGCCGATGGCGCCGCAGCGTACGGTGGTGCCGCTCAGTGGCGCGTCCGCGTCCTGAAGCGTTCCGTGCCGGACGGCCTGGAGTCCCTGGTCCGAGACCTGCGGGCCCTGCGCTCGGCCGGAGTGCTGGTGGGGATGGTGTGTGTCGAGGACGACTGGTGCGCCCTGGTCCGTCCCGCCCCGGGTGGGGCCACGATGCTGCTGGGTGATGCCTCGGTGGTCGTCGAGGACGACGACGAGCCCGGCATCGACCTCGCCCGTGACATCCTCGACGAGCTCGACGTCGACGGCCCCACCGACGAGGACATTGACGATGCCGACGACCCCGACGCCCCCTGGCCGGAGGGCGACTTCGACATGCTTTCCGACCTGGGCGTGGGGGAGCAGGTGGTCTCGGTGATCTTCGACGACGGTGAGATCCTGGCGTCCGACCAGCTGCTGCGTGTGGCCGAGGAGCTCGGCTTCGACGAGGAACTCGCCGAGGTACTCGACGACCTGGGCTACGGCAGCGATGGCAGTGACGGCGGCGGGGATGACGACGGCGACGGTGGAGCCTGGTGATCGTCGGGTCCGGCCTGCCGCGTCCTGAACCAGAGGAACAGGACGCCGCCCTGATCGGCCGCGCCCTGGAGGTCGCAGCGACGACCCCGGGGCAGGACATCCCGGTCGGCGCCGTGGTCCTCGACCCCGCCGGACGGGAACTGGCGGTCGCGACCAACCGTCGGGAGGTCGACGCCGACCCCACCGCCCACGCCGAGGTGTTGGCCCTGCGCGCCGCCGCCCGCGTGCTCGGCGACGCCTGGCGACTCCAGGACTGCACCCTGGTGGTCACCCTGGAACCTTGCGCGATGTGCGCTGGGGCAGCCGTCGGGGCCCGGGTAGGACGTATCGTCTTCGGCGCCTACGAGCCGCGCACCGGGGCGTGCGGTTCGGTGTTCGACGTCGCCCGTGACTCGCCACTGCATGCCGTGCAGGTGCGCGGCGGGGTGCGCCAGGAGGAGTGTGAAGAGCTCCTCACCAGCTTCTTCCGTGACTGCCGATAGGGGTTCCCGCGAAGTGTCCTCCGGTGATTCCGGTCGGGGGTGGTGGCGGGGGAGACGCCTTTTCTCTACCATCGTAGGGTGGCAAGAGCGTTAACCCCATCAACCCCATTGGAGGGCTGCACCATGGATCTCGGAAAGGCCGGAGACCTCGGCGACAAGGCCAAGAAGTTCGCAGGTGAGAACCGCGACAAGATCGAGAAGACCGCCGGCGACGCCATCGACAAGGCCAACCTCGGCGACAAGGGCGACAAGGCCAAGGACGCGCTGAAGAGCGGAATGGACAAGCTCACCGGCAAGTAGAGCGTCCTACCGTTTTGGCGCCACCGGCCGCCGTGTTGTACCTTAGTCGGCGGTGGCGTGTCCGAGCGGCCGAAGGTACTCGCCTCGAAAGCGAGTGTGGGTAAAACCACCGGGGGTTCAAATCCCTCCGCCACCGCCATACAGCAAGCCCTCCCATCACCCACCGTTGTGGGGATGGGAGGGCTTGCTGCGTATCCGCGTCAGCTCCGGCAGTACACACGAAGTTGCCAGCCATTTTCTCTACGATGGACACCCGTGGAAAGTTCTTGATGAAGAACTAGTGGAGAGCAGAAGGAAAAGTGGGTGAGAGTGCGTGGCGAAACTGTTGTTCCGCCTGGGCCGGTGGTCGTACATGCGCCGGTGGGTCGTCATCGGCATCTGGTTCCTCCTCGTCGCCGCGGTCGGTGGGGCGTCGCTGACCATCCAGAAGGGCTACAACGACATCTTCGCCATCGAGGGGGTGCCCTCGCAGGACGCCACCGAGATGCTCATGGAGGAGTTCCCCGGCACCGACAACCCGGCGGAAGCCGCCGACGTCACCTTGGCGTTCAAGGCACCTGACGGCGAGTCCCTGGAGGACCCGCAGAACGTCGAGGTCGTCGACCGGGTGCTCGCCGAGATCAGGGACAACGTCGGTGACATCGCCGATCCGGACGCCCTGCTCAACCCCGTGGAGTCCAACCGGCAGCAGTCCGAGCTGATCATCTCCACCTCCACCGACATGGGCCTGCCGCGCGAGGTCGCCGAGGCCGACGCCGCCAACGTCGCCACCCTGAGCCCCGATGGCCAGATCGGTACCGCGTCCTTCTCCTTCGACGTGGACCTGCCGGCGGACGTCGACGACGCCGACAAGGATGTCGTCAACGACGCCCTCGACATCGCCCGGGACGCCGGACTGCAGGCCGAGGCCGGTGGACCCGGTTTCGGCGACCCGATCGTCATCGAACCGATCAGTGAGGTCGTCGGCCTGTTCGCCGCCTTCATCATCTTGCTCATCGCCTTCGGCTCCATTGTCGCGGCGGGCATGCCGCTGATCAGCGCGGTCGTCGGTGTGGGTATCGGTGCCCTCGGCATCACCGGTGCGACCGCGTTCGTGCCGCTGAACAACATCACCCCGGTGCTGGGCATCATGCTGGGCCTGGCGGTGGCCATCGACTACGCCCTGTTCATCATGAGCAGGTTCAAGGACGAACTACGCCACGGACGATCACGGCCGGATGCCGCCGGGCTGGCCGTCGGCACCGCCGGCTCGGCCGTGGTGTTCGCCGGGCTGACGGTGATCATCGCCCTGGTCGGTCTGCGCGTCGCCGACATCGAATTCCTCAGCTACATGGGCTACGCCGCCGCAGGCACGGTCCTGGTGTCGGTGTTCGTGGCGCTAACCCTGCTGCCTGCCTTGTTGGGCGCCTTCGGCCACCGGGTGTTCGCGAAGGACGCCGCCTTCGGGGCGAAGATCGCCGCAGGGATGAGTGAGGTCGAGGCCGAGCGGGCCGTGGCGCAGTCCCTGGCTGCCGGTGCGCGCGGTGCCCGGCGCCGGAAGAAGGCGGAGCGGCAGCTGCGGAAGGCTGAGGCTGCCGCGGCTGTTGCGGCGGCTGAGGGTGAGGCCGGGGCGTCCGATGCTGCGTCCGGCGCTGGCACGCCGGGCACCGGCCGCGAATCGCTGGGTGTGCGCTGGGTGAAGCTGATCCACCGCGCACCCGGCGGAGTGCTGCTGGTCGTGGTGGTGTCGCTGGTGCTGCTGACGATCCCGGCGATGAACCTGCAGCTGTCGCTGCCGTCGGACAAGACCTCGCCGGTGGAGACCACCCAGCGCAAGTCCGCCGAACTGGTGGAGGAGGGCTTCGGCCCCGGACGTAACGCCCCCTTCCTGGTCATCGTCAACACCGAGAACGTCGACCCGGACTCCGCGGCGCTGGCGCACCTGACCGGTGGCGGGGCCGGCGACGGTGCCGGCGACGCCGGCGAGGGCGCTGTCGAAGGCGAGATCAGTGCGTCCGAAGCGGCGTTTGTGATGGTGAAGGACCGGTTGAGCAACAACGTCGGCGTCAAGCACGCGCAGCTCATCGGGGCGTCCGAGGACGGCACGACCGCGCAGATCCTGCTGACGCCGGACACCGGGCCCACCGACGAGCAGACCGTACAGCTGATCGGTCAGCTGCGCGCCACGCAGGAGGACATCGAGGCCGAGACCGGGGTGCACATGGGCATCACCGGGCTGATGCCTATCCAACAGGACGTCACCGACCGGTTGTCGGACGCGATGCCGGTCTACCTGGCGCTCGTCGTCGGACTGGCACTGGTGTTGCTGCTGATGGTGTTCCGCTCACTGATGGTGCCGGTGATGGCCGCGGCAGGATTCCTGCTGTCGGTCGGCGCGGCCTTCGGTGTCACCGTGCTGTTCTGGCAGGAGGGCCTGTGGGGGATGATCAGCTCGCCCGGCCCGCTGATCAGCTTCATGCCGATCTTCCTCATCGGCGTGACCTTCGGGCTGGCGATGGACTACCAGGTGTTCATCGTCTCCCGGATGCGGGAGAGATACACCCTGCACAGTCACGAGGCTGCGAAGACCAGCAAGTACAACGCCGTGGAGGATTCCGTGATCGGCGGTTTCGGGCTGGGTGCCCGGGTGGTGACCGCCGCGGCGCTGATCATGATCTGCGTCTTCGCGTCCTTCATCGCCCAGCCGCTGCCGTTCATCCAGATCTTCGGCTTCGCACTTGGTGCCGCGGTGCTGTTCGATGCCTTCTTCATCCGGATGACGCTGATCCCCGCGTTGATGTTCCTGTGCGGACGGGTCACCTGGTACATGCCCAAGTGGCTGGACCGGGTGCTGCCGACGGTGGACGTCGAGGGCGCGAAACTGGAGGAGGCCTACGAGTCCGGCGAGATCGAGCGTATGGAGGACGGGGAGTACAGGGAGGACAGTGCAGGTAAGGCGGACGCGACCACCCGCTGAGCCTGGCGTTCCCAATCCATCACACCTCTCGCGATTCCCACATGCTGATACCTGCAGGTCAGCGCTTTGGCGTCGCGGGTAGGAAAACGCCGGAGGTGTGATGGATAAGCGTCAAGTAGCTCGTGAGGCCCAGGGCCGGCGGCGATCGAGGATTTTGTCGGCCTGGTGGCTGCTCGGCGACCCTTTTCGGCGGCCCTATTCGGCGGCGGCGTCGAGGGCGGCGAACTGAGGCTCGAGGTGTGAGACGAGCCAGGGCACGGCGAGGATCGAAGGCTGGCTCAGGGCCAGCGCTTCCACCGTGTCGAAGGTGACGGAGGTGCCGTCCTGCGAGATAAAGGCGCGACCGCCTTCCTCGCTGACCTCCTTGATTTCCTCGGGGATGACCATGCCGAGGTCGGTGAGGAAGACATTCGCCGGATCCTCGTCGGCGGTGACCACGGCAGTGCCCTGGGGGCTCGCCTGGCCGAAGGCTGCGGTCGCCCCCTCGAGCGCGGGGTGGTTGCCCCGGGCATAGGCGATGGCCTGCTCGGCGTCTGCCACGAGACCCTTCGCCTCATCAGCCTTGCCGATGACCTCACCGGCGATCTCGGTGGACATGCGCCAGTCGTCGGTCCACGGGTTCTCGCCGATGACGGCGACAGTGGGGGCGATGGCGCTGAGCTTGTCGTAGGTCGCCTCGTCGGGGAGCCAGCTGGCGAAGATCACATCAGGGTCCGCCGCGGCGATCTCCTCGGTGACGGCACCGATCCCGTCGGCACCCGTCGAGTAACTCTCGAGCGTGCCGGGGGCCTCGCCGGACCAGGGGACCTCGGCGTCGAAACCGGAGGCGCGGAACTCCACGTCCACCGGTCGTCCCAGCGCGGCGAAAGCATCGGTGAAGGCGGGGGAGAAGCTGGCGATCGTCTCGGGGTTCGTGGGGACCTCGGTGGTGCCCATGATGTGCTCGATCTCGATCGTGTCGGACTGGTTGCTCGCCGATCCAGTCTCCGAGGAGTTGGAGCTGTCGGAGTCGTCGGAGGAGCAGGCCGTGAGACCGCCTGCGAGTGCGGCGGTGACGGTCAGGGCGATGGCGGTGGTCCGGACGCGACGTCCGGCGCGGAAGGTGGGGATACGCATGAACAGGAATGGCAGTGGCAGTTCACCGCGCAGAACATAGGTTACCCTGACCTCATCCCCCCCCGAGGCTGGTGGTGATGTCTACCGCCCACGCAGCTCCGGGGCCTTGTTGGCGTAGTAGCGGCCGAGGAACTCGTCCCGGTAGTCCTCGAAGCGTCCCTCCTCGATGGAGGTCCGGATGTTGTTGGTCAGCGTGACCATGAAATGAATGTTGTGCAGGGTACACAGCGTGCCCGCCAGGAACTCCTTGGCGCGTAGCAGGTGGTGGATGTACGCCCGGCTATAGCTCTCGTTGACGTATCCGCCGGTCTCCGTGTCGATCGGGATGAAGTCACGGCGGTGGCGTCCGGCCATGAGGTTCAGACGTCCGTCCAGCGTGTACACGCCACCGCGCCGGGCGAGGCGGGTCGGGGCGACACAGTCGAAGGTGTCCGCACCTGCAGCGATGGCGGTGAACAGGTCGTCCGGCTCGGAGATGCCCAGCATGTGGCGGGGCTTGTCCTCCGGAAGTTCGTCGCAGACCCAGCCGGCGATGGTGCCGAGGTTCTCCTTCTCCAGGGCGCCGCCGATGCCGAAGCCGCCGAAGCCGCGGCGTCCGGCGTCCTCTGCCTCCTTCGACAGGTCCACGAGGCCACGGGCAGCTTTGCGCCGCAGATCCTCGTACTGCGCGCCCTGCACCACACCCCACAGCGACTGCAGCGGACGGTGCGAGCGCTCGGTCGTCAGCCGGTCGTGCTCAACGAGGCAACGACGCGCCCAGCGGTGCGTCCTGTCCACGGACTGCTCCTGGTACAGGCGGGTGTCGACCAGGGTGGTCAACTCGTCGAAGGCGAACATGATGTCCGCGCCGAGACCGTGCTGGATCTGCATCGACTTCTCCGGGGTGAAGCGGTGTGTCGAGCCGTCGATGAAGGACTTGAAATCCACCCCGTCCTCGTCGACCAGCGCCATGCGCTCCTTCTTCACCGCGCGGATGTCGGCCTCGGTGAGGTTCGCCAGGTCCATGGCCAGCACCTTGCGGAAGCCGGAACCCAGGCTCATCACCTGGAATCCGCCGGAGTCGGTGTAGGTCGGGCCGTGCCAGTTCTCGAAGGCGGCGACCCCACCGGCGGTGTCGACGATGTCCTCGCCGGGCTGCAGGTAGAGGTGGTAGGCGTTCGACAGGATCGCCTCGGCACCGGTGGAGCGGACCTGCTCGGGCGTCAGTGTCTTGACCGTGGCCTTGGTGGCGACGGGGATGAATGCCGGGGTCTGGATGTCGCCGTGCGGGGTGTGGATCACCCCGGTGCGTCCGTGGGACGGCGTGCCGTCGACGGTGCCGTCCCCGCCGATGCGGGTGCCGAGGTCGAAGGAGGTGTCGGACGCAGGTTCAGTCATGGTTGACCAGTGTATCCGGTGGGTAGGCTCTGGTCCGAGCACCGGGAGCTGAAGCCCCACGGCGTCCGGATTCTCACGCGGCTACCCTCGGGAACCAGCAGAACCCCCGCGACGAAGGAGCATGACCCCGTGAACACCGCCCGCCAGATCGTCCTCGCCAGCCGTCCGAAAGGTGAGCCGACCTCGGAGAACTTCCGCACCGAGACCGTCGAACTGCCTACCCCGGGTGAGGGCGAGGTGGAGCTGAAGGTCCGCTACCTCTCGCTGGACCCGTACATGCGCGGACGCATGAGCGACGCGAAGTCCTACGCCGCACCCGTCGAGGTCGACGGCGTGATGACCGGTGAGACCATCAGCGAGGTCGTGGCGTCCAACCACCCGCGCCACAATCCCGGTGACCTGGTGCTGGGCATCACCGGCTGGGTCGACGGCGCCGTCATCCACGGTGACAAGGTCCGTCCGCTGGTCAGTTACGGCGCCCCGGAGACCACCACCCTCGGCGTGCTCGGGATGCCCGGCTTCACCGCGTGGTCGGGCCTGAAGTTCATCGGCAAGCCGAAGAAGGGGGAGACGGTCGTGGTCGCCGCGGCGTCCGGCCCGGTCGGCACGATGGTCGGTCAGCTCGCCCAGCAGGTCGGGGCCCGCGCCGTGGGCATCGCCGGCGGACCGGAGAAGTGCGCCTTCGTCCGAGACGAGCTCGGCTTCGACGCTGTCGTCGACCACCGCGACCCCGACTTCGCCGCGAACCTCGCCGCTGCCTGCCCCGACGGTATCGACATCTACTGGGAGAACGTCAGCGGGGCGGTGTGGGATGCCGTCCTGCCGCTGCTCAACCTGTACTCTCGTGTCCCGGTGTGTGGACTGGCGGCCCAGTACAACAACGGTGGTCTCGGCGACCGTGACCGGCTGCCTGCGACGATGGGCGTCATCCTGTCGCAGAGCGTGACCGTCCGTGGGTTCATCCAGACCGAGTTCGCCGCCGACCACTGGGGCGCCTTCCTCGCCGAGGTCGGACCGCTCATCGCCGACGGCTCTATCAGCTACCGCGAGGACATCGTCGAGGGCCTGGAGACCGCCCCGGAGGCCTTCGCCGGCATGCTCACCGGCGGAAACTTCGGCAAGTTGCTGGTGAAGGTGAGCTGAGGGGCTGTGTCTGACATGCCCACGGTCTCGCGGCTCTACCGCTACCCGGTCAAAGGTTTCACCCCGGAGCCCCGCGACGAGCTCATAGTCCAGGGTGACGGGCGCATCGAAGGCGACCGCGTGCTGGCGTTCCGCTTCGCCGACGCCGCCACACCCGAGGAGAAGGACGGCCTGGACTATTGGCCGAAGACGAAAGGACTGGCGCTGGTCGACTTCCCGTCGCTGGCGCGGCTGCGGGTGTCCTTCGACGGCGAGACACTGGCCTTCCACGAGGACGGTGAGCTGGTGGTCTCCGCCGGGCTGGACCCGTCGGGACGTCGTGAGCTGTGCGACCGCATCGCAGAGTGGGTGCTGGACGGTCCGGATGCCCGCCGGTTGGGTAAACCGGGACGGTTGCCGTTGGAGTTGGTCGGTGACGGTGTGACCTCACGGTTCCAGGATCGCCCGCGTGGATTCGTGTCTTTGCACGGTGCTGCTTCTGTGGACGCGTTGGAGTCGGCGGTGAACAGCAAGGAGGCCGCGCCCGTCCCGGTGGACAGCCGTCGGTTCCGCTCCAATGTCGTGGTGGAGGGAACGCCCGCGTGGGAGGAACTCGACTGGGCGGCGAACGGCACGCAGATCACCGTGGGGGACGTCACCCTGACCGCGCAGAAGACGATCGTGCGCTGCATGGCCATCGCCGCGAACCCCGACACCGGCGAGCGCGACGCCAACCTGCTCAAGGTCCTGACCAAGGACCTGGGACAGTCTCAGCCGACGCTGGGTGTGCTGTTCCTGCCCTCGGAGGAGGGGGACGGGGGCACGATCCGGATCGGCGATCCGGTGGCCGTGACAACCGAGGTGAGCCGGTCGTGACTGCTGACCGTTCAATCGTCTTACTTGGTGGTGGTTTCTCCGAGGATGAGTACCGCGAGGTGGACGAATACCTTCTGGGGACGGTGCTCGCCGGGATCAGCGCCGGCGCGGCCTGCTGGTTCGAAGCCTGTCTCACCGACTCTTTCGGGCCACTGGCTCCGCTGAATGACGGCCTGGGTCTGCTCACGGGGAGTTTCTGCCCTCAACTCAACACCGAGGAAGGGCGGCCGGAGGTCTACCGGGAATGCATCAGCAGGGGCGATCTTCCTGCAGGGATCGGCCTGGACGATGGCGATGCCGTCAGGTTCACGAACGAACAACTGACGGATGTCTTCACCGTTGATGAGTCGGCGAAGGTGCACCACTTCGCCTGACGCACCTCAACGCTGCCGTGATCGAGGTCAACGCCAGAGGTGATGAACCTGCGGTAGATATCGGGCAGGTTCTGTGACAACTCTGTGACGGGATGCCAGGTGATCTCGCGGTGCTCCGCGCTCCTGAGTGGCATCAGTTGGCGGTCAACTGTGGTCGCGAGGGCGATGAGCGCCACCTGGCGTCCGGGCACCGGAGCGAACAATTCGGCATCAACGAGGGTGAACCGGTCTGCGTCCAGGTGGAGTCCGGTCTCCTCGCGAACCTCACGGACTGCGGTGTCGCCGATGGAGGTGTTCGCTTTGTCCGGCCATCCGCCGGGGAGCTCCCATTCACCCCGGTCGTTGAGTCCCAGGAGAACGTGGTCGTCCGAGATGACGATGGCCTTCACAGAGCACGGGACGGCGTAGTAGCCGGTGCCTTCCTCGATCACACCGGCCTCTTCCCACCGAAGACCGCGTAAAGGAAGGGCAGCGCAGAGACCACCATCATCGTCGTGCCCGTCGGCGCGGGCCACCCAGTGGACTGTCGCAACACAGCTCCTCCGATCACCAGCCCGACGAAGAGGATCGCCGCGACCACCCGTCGTGCCGTCCGTTCCAGACGCTTCAGCTGTCGCTCGACCTGCGGGGTGTTGACCGACAGGTCACCGCTCTCGACAACGGTGATCACATGGTCCAGGCGTCCGGGCAATCGTCCGAGCACCTTCGCGGTGTCCGCGACGGTGGTCACCGCGCGGCGCGCCATCTCGCGGGCAGAGTCGCCGGCCTGTTCACGCACCAGTTTCGCTGCGAAGGGCTCGACCGAATCCCAGATATTGAACGAGGGGTTCAGGGTGGAACACAAGCCCGACAGCATCGACACCGACCGCATGATCAGCAGGAAATTCTCCGGCAGCTGGAACGGCATCGACCGGATCACGTCACGGAAGCGGTGGGCGAACTCCTCGAACTCACGCCGCTCGACATGCTGCAGGTCCATGACCCCCATGCCGCCGAACCGCTCGAAGAGCTCGGTCATCGCCTTCTTCAACTCACCGGTGTCCGCCGTCGGCAGCAGCACACCGAGGTTCTCCATCGCGGTGACCATGCCGTCGCCGTCACGCGTTCCCACCGCCATCACCAAATCACGCAGGCCCGCGTGCAACGTCTCGTCCACCGATCCGGTCATCCCGAAATCGATGAACGTGAGTTTGAAGTCGCCGCCGTTCAGCCCCGGGGTGACGAAGATATTCCCCGGGTGCGGATCGGCGTGGAAGTGCCCGTTGTCGAAGAACTGGGTGAACATCACCTCGGCGAGGCGCTCGGCGACGTCGGACGGGTCGATGCTCGCCGCACGTAGCGCGGCAGTGTCGCTGATCTTGATGGCCGTGACGTCCTGCAGGGTCAGGACGCACCGGACGCTGCGTTCCCAGACCACGTCCGGCACGCACACCAGCGGATCGTCGACGAAGTCGCCGGCGAAGGCGTTCGCCTCGGACGCCTCGTGGAGGTAGTCGATCTCCTCGCAACTGGTGACCGCGAACTCCTCGACGAGCCCGGGGATGTCGGCGCGCTGGGAGATGAACCGGATGCGGGCCAACCAGCCGGCGATCCGACGCAGCGCCGCCAGATCGACCTCGACAATGTCGCCGATCCCGGGGCGTTGGATCTTCACCACGACATCGGTGAACGGGACACCGGTGTCCCCGTTCACGTCGGACGGTCGGAGCCGGGCGCGGTAGGCCTGCCCCAGGGACGCGGCGGCCAGGGGAGTGGTGTCGAAGGAGGCGAAGGCGCGCTCCAGCGGCATGCCTAGTTCCCGCTCGGCCAAGGCACGCATCGCCTCGAACTCCACCGCCGGCACCTTGTCCTGCAGTGTGGCGAGCTCATCGGTCACACTGGCCGGCAACACATCGATGCGGGTCGACATGAACTGGCCGACCTTGATCATCAGCCCACCGAGGTCGGTCGCCAGTGTCCGGAAACGCTCGGCGGCGCGCACCATGCGCCGTTCCTGGGTGCGGTGACTGACAGCGCGCAGGCCGATGTGTGGCAGGACCAGGTCATACCACCAGGTCTGCACGATGAGCAGCGCACCGAAGGTCATGATGCGCCGGTAGCGCGACCTCAGCTGGTGGGAGGAGCCCCGTCGTCCGGGGCCGGCACTGTCGCTCACTCTGCGGTGTCGGTGTCTGCCGCGTTCTCTGCGGTGGTCTCTGCGGTTGCATCAGCTTCGGCCGGCGCCTCGGCCGGTTCCTCAGCGAGGATGCTGTAGATGTCCCGACGGGCGTCATCCAGCAGGGCTGCGACGCGGGCCCGCTGCTCCTCGGTGCCGGTCAGTCCGACCTGATGGACGGCCTGACCGAGCTTCGCGCCGGCCCTCGGCAGTTCACTGCGGGATTCAGCGAAGTCCGCGATATCGGCGGTACCGGAGATCCGGGGGATCCGGCCCCACGGTGTCCAGGACGCGCAGGCAGTATCAGCGTCGGCAGAGTCTGTATCGTTCTCGCGGGCAGCGGCGAGAGTCGCAGCCTCCTCGCGTCCAGCATCGGTCAGCGAGTACTGACGACGTCCGTCCTGCTCCTCGACGGTGGCGAGTGCCTCGTCCACCAGCAGCTGCAGGGTGGGGTAGACCTCGGCGGCCGAAGGCTCCCACCCACCGTCGCTACGCTCGGTGATCGTGCGGATGATCTGGGCACCATGCTGCGGATTCTCGTTGAGCAGGCTCAGGACGGTGGTGCGGATGTCACGCTCAGGCTCATCGCCGGAGAACGGACGGATGGTGAACGGACGGGGGAACGTGCTGCCGTTGGTGACAGTGCCGACGTTGTATCGGACGGCCTCGACGACATCGCGGAGCGTGGGGATGCCGGGGTAATCGTGTGGTGTGCGTGTGGGTCCCATGGTGTGTGCCTCCAGTGCGCGGATTGGGCGCCGTAGCGGGTGTGCGGTGGTGGGTGAGGTGACGTGTTCGGTGGTGTGTGATGGTTCTGTTTCTCACGCTACAACTCCGACCTGGATGGTGCCTGTGACCTCGCTCCCATTCCCGGGTGGTGTGAGGGGGTCCGGAGCACCAGGGAGTGGGAGTGAGGGCACAAGCAGCCACGGAGTGGGGCCGCGATACCCTTGTGCACCATGACAGTCCCAGCCAGTGGCCGCTACGCCCCCAGTCCCAGCGGCGACCTGCACCTCGGAAATCTCCGCACCGCCGTCCTCGCCGAGGCGTGGGCGCGGACCACCGGACGGGGTTTCCGGTTACGCATCGACGATATCGACACGTCCCGTTCCTCCGAGATCTCCGCCGACCGTCAGCTCGAGGATCTGGAGGCCATCGGGCTGACGTGGGACGGTGCGGTGGCCAGGCAGTCGGAGTCGGTGGAGCGCTACGAGGTCGCCCTCGAACGGCTGGCCGAGGACGGCCTGACCTATGAGTGCTACTGCTCGCGCAAGGACATCCGTGAAGCCGCCAGCGCACCCCACGTCACGCCCGGGCACTACCCGGGAACCTGCCGTGACCTCGACGATGCCGAGCGAGACCGTCAATGTGAGTCCCTCGCCGCAGAGGGACGCGTCCCGTCCCTTCGGCTGCGCGCGCAGGTGGACCGCTGGACTGTCCGGGAACGTTTCGCGTCCGCGGCTGGAGAGGACGGGGCGTACACCGGCGACGTCGACGACATGGTGCTGCGCCGTGGCGGGAGTGGGGCGGACGCCGGGTTCGCCTACAACCTCGCCGTGGTCGTCGACGACACACTGGCCGGGATCGACCAGGTCGTCCGTGGCGATGACCTGCTGGACTCCGCCCCGCGCCAGGGATACCTGGCACACCTGCTGGGCCTCCCCGAGGTCGAGTACGTGCACGTTCCGTTGGTGCTGGGCCCCGGCGGTCAGCGCCTGGCCAAGCGCGACGGCGCGGTGACCCTGCGCGAAATGCCGGGGGAGACCTATGCGGAGAAGGCCGCCGCGGCCCGTGGGTGGATCGAGGAGTCCATCGGACAGGACGCACTGGCGGACCCTGCTCTGCTTTCGCACGAACCGGTCGTGTGGCGGGGCTGAGGCTGCCCCGCCGCCCCTACAGGTCAGTGCACCGAGCGCGGCCGGAACTTCGGGGCGACCTTCTTCGCCGCCGCCGTGCGCGCGATACCGGCGTTCTTGCCGATGAGCAGGCGCAGCTGGCGCAGACGCTCCTTGGCGAACGTCGCCCGGGCGCCGGACGTCCACGTCTCGTCCACCAGCTTCTTGCCGTAGGCCACGGCGTCGGGGGAGCGGGTCGCGATGAGCGCGGCCAGATTGTCCGACGCCGCCAGCGGGTCCTCCACGACCTCGCTGGCCACCCCGTACTCCACCGCGCGCGCACCGTCGAAGGTCTCGCCGGTGATCGTGAGCCGCTTCAGGACGTCCGCCGGAAGCTGCTGCTTCAGGCTCTGCATGCCGGACATGTCCGGGATCAGACCCCACTTGGCCTCCAGGATGCTCCACTGTGCGTCGGCGGTGGTGAAGCGCCAGTCCGCGGCCATCGCCAGCTGCAGGCCGCCGCCGAAGCAGTGCCCGTGGACGGCGGCGATCACCGGCACCGGCAGGCGCCGGAACGCCCAGCACGCCTCCTGGAAAGTGTTGGTGCCGCGCCACGGTCGCGTCAGGAAGGCCAGTCCCAGCCCGGTGGGGTTGCCCATCACGGCAGCGAAGTCCAGGCCCGCGCTGAAGGAACGTCCCTCACCGGCGAGGATGACGGCGCGCACGCTGCTGTCGCGGCGGATGCGTCCGGCGATCGCCACGAGTTCATCGAGGACCGGCAAGGTCAGCGAGTTCAGCTTGTCCGGACGGTTCAGTCGGACGTGGGCGATACCGTCGGTGACGGTCAGGGTGGGCAGGTATGACTGGCTCATGGCGTCCACGCTAGAGGACGCACGCGTCCGGCGAGGACGATTGCCACGGTGGTGAGGCGTGGGTGGTGTGCCGTGGGGGTGGATGCCGTGGCGGGTACTCCAGGAAATCCGGGGGTCCTGAGTTTTTTTCGGTCAAAGGTTGGGTAACTTTAAGTACGTGATAGAAGAAACTCGTCAGTTACCGATGTATGAGGCCGGGGCCGTGCCCTTCCCCGTGCTCGCCTTCGGTCGGGACGAGCTTCTTCAGTACGACACCTACTGGGGGGTGCACTCCCACCCGACCCATGAGCTGCTGTGGAATGAGGTCGGCTCCGGCGTGGCGGAGGTCGGAAGCCGGTTATGGACCGTCGCGGGAGGGGTCGGACTGTGGATTCCCGCGGGAACCCCGCATTCCGGTAGTGCGCCGGCCGGCTCGCGGCAACGGGTGGTCCATTTCTCGGTGGAGGCCCCGGCGCTGGCGTCCGAACCGGTGTCGGTCGAGCTCACCCCGTTGCTCGGTCTGTTGGTCGACCGGCTGATCACCGCCGAGCTCTCGGAGGAGTCGCGGCAGCTGACCGAACGGATGATCCTCGACGTGATTCGGCCCTCGTCCCGGGAACTGGTGTTGGACATCCCGGCGTCCTCCCTGGTCCGGCCGATCGTGGATACCCTGCGCGACAATCCGGCGGACCAGACCACCCTGGCGGTGTGGGCGCGTCGACTGGGCGTGAGCACCAAGACAGTGACCCGGACCTTCGAGGCGGAGACCGGTCTGGGATTCAGCCGGTGGGTGGTCACCGCCAAGGTGAAGCAGGCGGTGAAGCTGTTGGGTGCCGACATGGAGATCGCCGAGGTCGCCGAGAAGGTGGGCTACCGCTCGGTGAGTGCGTTCATCACCGCCTTTCGTCGGGTCGCCGGGCTGACGCCGGGACAGTTCCGCGGTATGTCGGACGGCACTGCCGGGGCCGGTCAGTTCGTGGAAGTGACGGACGGGGTGCCGGACGAGGTGACGGACGGGGTGTCGGACGGGGTGACGGTGGCGTAACCACCGGGGGTGGTGTCCGATTCGCGAAACGGGATGTTCTCGATCGCGGACTGCAGAAAGGTACGACTTAGTGTTATTTTGATCAGGCATACCTAATTTATCTGAGGTAACTGACGTGTCACCCTAGGACAGGTGCCCCCCATGACCCGCACCCGCTCGCTGCGGACCGTCCTGCTGTCGCTGACCGCGGCATTCGGTCTCGCACTGACCGCCTGCTCCTCCGACGACGGAGACACCATCACCATCGAGCACGCCTTCGGCACCACCGAGATCGAGGGCACCCCGGAGCGGTTCGTCACGGTGAACTTCCAGAACCAGGAGGTGCCCCTGGCCCTCGACGTCGTCCCGGTCGGCATGGCCGAGGCGAACTTCGGCGGCTCGCCGGTGCTTCCCTGGGTCGAGGAGAAGCTCGGGGAACTGGGTGCCACCGGTGACGACGCACCGGTCCTGTTCGACGAGACCGACGGCATCGACTTCGAGGCGGTCTCCGACACCGACCGGGACGTCATCTTCGCCGGCTACTCCGGCATCGACGCCGAGGACTACGAGACGCTCAGTAAGATCGCCCCGACCGTGCCCTTCCCCAAGGACCAGGTCGCTTGGGGGACCACCTGGCGCGAGAACATCGTGATCGGTTCGGCTGCGATCGGCAAGCCGGACGAGGGCGAGGACCTCATCGCCGACCTCGAGGAGCAGATCGACGCAGCGGCGGACGACGCCCCTGAGATCAAGGACAAGAAGACCATGTTCCTGACCCACGTGGAGGTCGGTGCCCTCAGCGAGGTCAGCTTCTACACCGCCCACGATGCCCGCCCGAAGTTCTTCGAGGATCTGGGCATGGCCGTGCCGGAGTCCATCCAGGAGTTCTCCGACGGCAACGACACCTTCAGCGGCACCATCAGCTCCGAGCTGGCCGACGCCTTTGACGATGTCGACATCATCGTCACCTACGGTGACCGCGAGCTGATCGAGGCACTGAAGGCCGACCCGGTGCTGGGGCAGATCCCGGCGATCAAGAACGATGCCGTCGTCCTGCTGGAGGACAATGAGCTCGGCACCGCCGCGATGCCGACCGCGCTGGGTATCCCCTACATCCTCGACGACTACGTCGAGGTCCTCGCCGAGGCCACGCAGAAGGCCGAGGACGCAGAAGGCCGAGGACGCCGAGTAGAAGGCACCGTCCCCATCCCGATGACGACCGTGGGACGTTCCCGCGCGCCACGCCAGGGTGACCAGTGCGCCCCCTCACGTAACTGGCCGCTGGACAACCAGCCCGACCCGCCGGCCTCCGGTCGGACTGTTGCGCTCGAGGGACTCTACGACCTCATCTGGGCGTCCCGGGGTGTGCGCGTGGTCGTCACCGACTATGTGGGGATGGGGACGCCCGGCCTGCACACCTACATGAACCGGCTGGACCAGGCCCACGCCGTGTTGGATGCAGCCCGTGCCACCCGGACGCTGGTCGGGGAGGACGGCGGGACCTTCGGGAAGGTCGGCTTCTACGGACATTCGCAGGGCGGCGGTGCCGCAGCGGCGGCAGCCGAGGAGATGTCGTCCTACGCCCCGGACCTCGATATTGCCGGCGCCTACGCTTCCGCCCCGCCCGCCGAGCTGGGTGCGGTGCAGCGCAACATCGACGGTTCCGACCTCGTCGGGGCGATCGGATACACGATCAACGGCCTGGTGGAACGCTACCTGGATCTCGCACCACTGCTCGACGAGCATCTCTCGGAGCAGGGGCGCGGCACCCTCGACGCGATCGCCGGGCAGTGCACCGACGAGATCACCGAGGCCTACGACGGCCAGACCACCGCGGAGTGGACGAGCGACGGTCGTCCCCTTGGCCAGCTGCTCGGCGACATGCCGACCGCCCGGGCG
>DHCFJ07801__coassemble_1564_pt1 | contig 69251 bp, 69 predicted proteins | sample DHCFJ07801__metabat2_low_PE_008 | metagenome-assembled genome bin DHCFJ07801
GGTTACGGCAACGTGTACCACATGTCCACCTTGGCGAAGAACTCCAACGTCTCCGCCATCATGCGTGCTTACGACCAGGGTGCCTACATGGCGTCCCCGTCCTTCGTGCAGTTCCACCCGACCGGCCTGCCGGTCAACTCGGACTGGCAGTCCAAGACCATTCTGATGTCGGAGTCGCTGCGTAACGACGGCCGTATCTGGACGCCGGCCCAGAAGGACGACCAGCGCGACCCGATGACGATCCCCGAGGACGAGCGCGACTACTTCCTCGAGCGCCGCTACCCGGCCTTCGGCAACCTGGTGCCGCGTGACATCGCCTCCCGTGCGAACGCGCAGCAGATCAACGGTGGCTACGGTGTGGGCCCGAAGAAGAACTCGGTGTACCTGGACCTCACCCACGCCATCGAGAAGCTGGGCGAGGACACCATCCGCGAGCGCTACTCCAACCTCATCCAGATGTACGAGGAGGCCATCGGCGACGACGCATACAAGACCCCCATGCGTATCGCCCCGACCTGCCACTACACCATGGGTGGCCTGTGGACCGACTTCCACGAGATGACCTCGATCCCGGGGCTGTTCTGCGCCGGTGAGTCGTCCTGGATGTACCACGGCGCCAACCGCCTGGGTGCGAACTCGCTGCTGTCCTCCTCGGTCGAGGGCTGGTTCACCCTGCCCTTCACCGTGCCGAACTACCTGGCCCCGCTGCTGGGCCAGGAGGCCCCGGACGCCGAGTCCCAGGCCGCCAAGGATGCGCTCAAGCGCACCGAGGACCGGATCGAGAAGATCCTCAACATCCGTGGCCCGAACCCGCACGGTGCGGAGTACTACCACCGCCAGCTGGGCGAGATCCTCTACCGCTGCTGTGGTGTGGCTCGCTCCGTCGAGGACATGCAGCAGGGCATCGACGAGATCCGCAAGGTTCGCGCCGACTTCTGGGAGAACGTCTTCGTGCCCGGTGGCAAGGACGAGATGAACCAGCAGCTGGAGAACGCGATCCGCGTTGCCGACTACCTGGACCTCGGTGAGCTCATGTGTGTCGACGCCCTGGACCGTGACGAGTCCTGTGGTGCCCACTACCGTGAGGATCACCTCGACGAGGACGGCGAGGCAGAGCGTAACGACGACGAGTGGTGCTTCGTCTCGGCATGGGAGCCGGGCGATAAGCCGGAGACCTTCATCCGACACTCCGAGCCGCTCTACTTCGACCGCATTCCGCTGATGACAAGGAACTACAAGTAATGAAACTGCATCTTGAGATCTGGCGTCAGGCGGACCACGCCTCGAAGGGACACTTCGAGTCCGTGGACGTCCCCGATGCCGTTGAGTCAATGTCCATCCTGGAGCTGCTCGACCACGTCAACACTGGCTACGTCGAGGCCGGCAAGGAGCCCTTCGCCTTCGCCTCCGACTGCCGTGAGGGCATCTGCGGTACCTGTGGCCTGATGGTCAACGGTCGTCCGCACGGACCGGACAAGAACAAGCCGGCCTGTCAGCAGCGCCTCTTCAGCTTCAACGATGGTGACTCCATCAAGCTGGAGCCGCTGCGCTCGGCCGCCTACCCGGTGGTCAAGGACATGGTCGTCGACCGTTCCGCCCTGGACCGCGTCATGGAGAAGGGTGGCTTCGTCTCGATGGCCGCCGGTACCGCTCCGGACGCCGACAGCCTCCTGGTCAACCACTCGGACGCCGAGCTCGCGCTCGACCACGCCGCCTGCATCGGTTGCGGTGCCTGCGTTGCCGCCTGCCCGAACGGTGCGTCCCACCTGTTCACCGGTGCCAAGCTGGTGCACATGACCCTGTCCCCGCTGGGGCGTATGGAGCGTGGCCGTCGCGCCACCAACATGGTCGATGAGGCTGAAGGCACCTTCGGCCCGTGCTCGCTGTACGGCGAGTGCGCCGACGTGTGCCCGGCGGGTATCCCGCTGACCGCCGTCGCCGCGATCACCAAGGAGCGCGCCCGCGCTGCCCTGCGTGGCAAGGACGACTAGTCCGCACCTCCACCGCGTCCCGTCGTGAACGGGGCGCGACCCCACCCGTGCGGGGGATGGAGTGCACCGTATCAACGGTGTGACTCGGTTCCTCCGACGGTGGTGGACTAGAATTCACGGTAGCAACAAGCAGTGTGTACCGGCCGGTGTCACTTCAGACTCGGCTGCAGACGATGAAAGAGGAACTGATGTCCGCTCACGCCGACTCTGAGGTTATGTTCTCCGGTGAGCCGGAGTACCTGGACGGGTATGTCCCCACCAGCTGGGACTCCCAGCACTCGTCGCTGCAGCGCAGCCTGACCTGGATCGGCATGGCGCTGATCCTGCTGGCTGCCGCCGCAGCCGGCCTCTTCGTCTACGGATTTGCCTCCGACAGCGTCGGCTCCCAGGAGAACGGCATCATGCTCGGCACCGTCGGTGCCGTCGTGGCCGTCGTGGTGCTGCTCGCCGCCTTCGCCTCCGTGCACTTCGGACGTAGCTCCTACCGCGACTACAAGAAGCGCACCGGCCGCGTGCACTAAGCACCGGCCCCGCCGGTCGTCCCCGGACCGTCCGGCACCTCCAGCGTCCGCCCTGCAGACTCTCACCGAGACTGCGGGGCGGACGTTTTCGTGGCCTCGGGGCGTCGACACCAGCTGACCTGGATGTCTACACTGGAGAGGACAACACCGACGAGCTCGGCGATGATGGGTGCTCCGTTCTTCGCCGGGCGGAGGAGGTAGTCATGTCGGCATGGGGCTGATCCTGAGCTCCATGGCGGGATTCGGTGCCGCGATCTGGGGATTCGCCACCTACGGATACGGTGGTGGGCTGCAGACCCAGGAGCACGGGGACGTCATCGTTCTCATCGGCCTGATCATTGGCCTGGTCATGCCGTTCGCCGGGTGCGCCAGCATCTACATCGGCCGGGCGCGTTACCGCAAGTACAAGGAGGCCACCGGCCGAGTGCACTAGAGCCTAGAACCCTCGTACTGCAGACCAGAGCGCCCCGGCTGCTCGTCATTCTCATCATTGAGTCGGCGAGGGCGATGTCGGATAGGTGTGATGATCTGCTGGTTTTCCGGCGAAATCCCAGCGATCGGTCCCACCTTTCCGACACCCGTTGAGATGCGGGGACCGCAGGCGAGGCAATGAGGCTACAGGCGGCGGGGAAATGACCGGGGAGGCGGGCCACCGTGCGGCGACACCAGGGAACAAACAGGCGGGGCAGTGACATGCGGACCCTGTGCGTGCAGTTCGGGGATAATGGGACGGGTGAGCACTACTCTGACCAACCAACTGCCCGTCCCCGGACCATCACCGGAGTCCGAGGCAACCCGTCGACGTGACCTGCGCCGCCACAAAGCTTTCGCCACCAGCCTGCTCGTCCTGGCGACCCTGATCTACCTCGGCTGCCGTTGGCTGGAAGCGACCGGACGCGACGCCGGCTGGACCCCGTACGTCCGTGCCGCCAGCGAGGCCGGTATGGTCGGCGCACTGGCGGACTGGTTCGCGGTCACCGCACTGTTCCGTCACCCGTTGCGCATCCCGATCCCGCACACCGCGATCATCAAGCGCAAGAAGGACCAGGTCGGCCACGCCCTCAGCGAATTCGTCGGGGACAACTTCCTCAATGCCACGCTGATCACCGAGAAGCTGCGCCAGGCACGCATCCCGGAGCGTGCCGCCGACTGGGTGCTTGACGGCGGCGGGGCCGAGCGCACCGGCAAGGAGGCCGCCCGGCTGATCGACCTGGTGGTCAACGGGGTCGACCGCGAGGAGGCGGAGCAGCTGCTGCGCACGCTGATCATCGACAAGGCGTCCGAACCGACCTGGGGCCCGCCGCTGGGTCGTGGCCTGGAGCAGCTCATCGCTGAAGGACGCACCGAACCGGTCGTCGACGCCGTCGTCGTCTGGTTGGACGACAAGGCCCGCGACAGCGAGGACCTGGTCGTCCGGCTGCTGGACGAGCGCACCCCGTCGTGGGCACCACAGTTCGTCCGCGACCTGGTCGGTGACAAGGTGCACCGCGAACTCGTCCAGTTCACCGCGGACGTACGGTCCAACCCGGAGCACGAGGCACGCCACGCGATCCGGAAGTTCATCAACCAGCTGGCCCAGGACCTGCAGCACGACCCGGTGATGATCACCCGGGTGGAGAACTTCAAGTCCGACGTCATGGGGTCGGCCACCATCCAGGGGCTGCCGGGCACGCTGTGGGAAGCCATCCGGTCGAACCTGACGGAGATGGCCCGGGACGAGGATTCAATGCTGCGGCGCAAAATCGTCCAGTGGGTCACCGAGTTCGCCACCCGGGTGCGCGAGGAGCCGGAACTGCGGGAGTCGCTGGAGAAGCGCATTGTGGGCGCGGCGTCCTACCTGGCGGACAACTACGCCGGTGAGGTCACCGGCATCATCGGCGAGACCGTGGAGCGGTGGGACGCCGACGAGGCCAGCGACCGTATCGAGCTGATGGTCGGCAAGGACCTGCAGTTCATCCGGGTCAACGGCACGGTCGTCGGTGCGTTGGCAGGGCTGGCGATCTACACGGTCTCGGAGCTTCTGTTCACACTGTTCTAGAGTCGGATAGACTCAGTGACCATGGAGTTGATTCACTACGCCCGCTACTTTCTGAGCCTTGCGGAACTCGGTGTGATCCTCGCGGTGGCTATCGCGGGGTTCTGGGGTGCGATCCAGGTCATCCGGACCCGAGACGACGCCTTCATGGTCATCGACCGGTCGAAGCAGAACTGGATGCTGTTGCTGGGCGGAGCTGCTGTGGCTGCCTTGTTGCTCGGGACGATGGGTCTGTCACTTGCGTGGATCGCCGCCGCGGTGATCGTGGGCATCTACTGGCAGGACATCCGCCCTGCCGTGCGGGACGTGCTGGACAACTCCAGTGACTGGTGACGACCAAGACAGTGGTCAGGTCAGCGGCCTGGGGCGAATCGAGCTGAGTCTGCTGGACCCGCAGCCGTCCACAGAACAGATCGTGGCGGTGATCGAGCGTGCCCGACAGGAGGGGATCGGGGCGGTATGGCTGCCGCCGACGTCCTTCCCGGTGCGCGGGATCGGGGGAGAGGGGGACGCTCAGGGGAGTGTCCGCCTGTGCTCCGTGGCTGGTTATCCCACCGGCCAGCATCATGTCCTGGTCACGGCCAGTGAGGCGCATATGGCCGTGGCCAACGGTGCCGACGAGGTGACTGTGGTCCTAAATCCGGCGCATGTCTACGGTGGCCCGGATGCCACGGGGGATCTCAATGCGCTGATCGGGGAGATCGTCACGTTGCGTGAGGCGGTGCCGTATCCGGCGGTGCTGCGCGTCGCGCTCGGGACAGTCCGCGGGGCGGGCCAGGTGACGGGCAGCGTGCCCGCGGCGGTATTGCAGACCGTGGCACGGGCGGCGGTCACCGCCGGCGCCGATGTCGTGGTCGGACCGTCCGACGATGCACCGGGGGAGGGAAGTGCGGAGGAGACCATCCGCATCCTCGCCGAGGCCGTCGCAGGAAGCTCCGTGACGGTGATGTCGGGCAGGGTACTGTCCTTCGACGACCCGGGTGCCTTCGACGTCGTGGAGCGGCTCTCTGCCGCCGGGGCGCACCGGGTGGCGTTGGACGCTGCGAGCCTCAGCACCGGCAGCACAGCCTGACCAGTACCGCCGGTATCCCGGCCGGACGGTCAGGCCGCCTGGTCCTCCGAGTTGGCGCCCGAGTCAGCGCCCGATCCGCTCTCGGTGCCGAAGGCGCCGGAGGTGTCGATCTCGTCCATGTTGATCTGGGTGCCGTGCAGCCTGATCTTCAGTCCGTCCTCGGTGACCTCGGCGCTCTTGACGGTCAACTCCTCGGAGGCCTCGTTGACGGTGCTCTCCAACTGGTCCGACAGTGACTCCGCGACCGACTGCGGCAGACTCATACCGAAGATCTTCACGTCGGACAGCGACATCGACAGGGTGCCCTCGGTGACCTCGGGAACCATGCTGAGTGTCGCCAGACCACCACTGATCTCGAAGTCGAGGGTGTTCTCGCCGGTGTTCATCGCGACGTCGGTGATGGAGATCAGGTTGTCCAGGGCGCCGGAGAACGGGTTGTCGTCCTCGGAGTTCTGTGCCTGCTCGCCGTCCTCGCCGTCCTCGGCGCCACCGGCGGCCTCGGACTTCTGCAACTCGGCCAGCAGCATCTCCGGGGGCATGGTCGTGTCCAGGGTCAGGTCGTCGATAAGCATGCTCTCGCCGCTGACGGAGATGTTCTTGGCGTCCATCTCGACCGCGGGCTGGCCGGTGATCACCGGGCGCGACTGGTCGCCGTCCTCGTAGCTGACCTCGACGGTGGAGGGCATGGTGGCGCTCATCGACGGGATCTTGCCCTGGACCAGCCCCAGTAGCAGCGGGGAGGCTCCGAAGCTCACCGACGGATCCTCGGACAGCTCGGTGCCGCCCTCCTCCAGGGAGGAACGGATCTCATCGACGACGGTGTTCTTCGCGTAGGCGCGGACACCGAACTCGGCGATCACCAGCAGAATGACCAGGACCGCCACAACGGAAATGAGGACCTTCCACCACAGGCCGAACTTCTTGCCCGACTTGTTGCCGGATGTGCCGCCAGGGTTCTGGCTCGGCGCGGTGGTCGAAGTGGCGGCGGCGGAGTCCGCACGCCACACGTCAGGGTTACTTGAGTTGCTCACGTCGACCAGTGTGGCGCATCGTGCCCCCGGACGCCACACCAGTCACCGTAAAACTCAGGAAGGGTCACGGTGTTCTACGGTCACGGACAGAAAACTGTCAGTGCCGCGAAGATCGCCCGGGAGGATCAGGCGTTCTCGTTGATCCACTTCTCGACGAGGGCAGCCTCGTTGACGATGATGTCGCGGACGTAGTCGGCGACCTTCGGTTCGATGACCGGACCGATCATCGGGATGGTGACGTCGATGTCGACCTCGGCCTCCAGGGTGGTGGAGCCGTCCTCGTCGATGAGGGTGAGCTCGGCCCCGAACTTCACCGGGGCACCTTTGATCTCGGCGTTCATCTCGCCGTTGGCGGTGCCGTCCTCGAGGGCCTCGAAGGAGATGGTGCGCTTGAGCTTCAGGCTCTGGGAGACCATGGATCGCACGGCCTCAGGCAGGGCGTCGGGGGCGAGGACCTCGAAGAGGACCACGTTGATCGGGTCGGCGGAGAACTCGGCGACCTCCCCGGGCTCTTCGGCGATGTTGGCGGCCTCGAACTCCCAGTACGCCTTGGTGGCGAGCGCGTCGTAGACCTTGTCAGCGGGGATGTTGACGGTCGTCGAGGTTTCAATGTGAGTTGTCATGCCGACAGACTACCGTTAACAGCGTGAGTTCTCTTGATTCTGTGTTCCTCGCGTCAACAATTGCTGCGATCGGTCCCCGCCCGGACGTCGCGACGGCCGATGTCGACTTCGCCGCGCTGACGACGCTGCGCATCGGCGGCGCCCCCGCGGCCACCGTCGTGTGCCGCTCGGCGGACGCCGTCGCCGAGGTGGTGGGCACCCTTGATGAGCAGGACATTCCCTTGCTGGTCGTCGGTGGTGGGTCGAACCTGGTGGTGGGCCAGGACGTCGCCGATCTCGTCGTCGTCCTGATCACCGCCGACGGTGCGGACATGACCGACACACCGGTGCACATCGACACCGACACCGGCCTGGTACGCGCCTTCGCCGGGGTGGTGTGGGACGACCTCGTCGCCGCCACGGTGGACGCCGGACTCGGTGGGCTGGAGTGCCTGTCGGGGATCCCGGGGTCGGTCGGCGCCACCCCCGTCCAGAACGTCGGTGCCTACGGCGCGGAGGTCTCCCAGGTGCTCCACCGGGTGCAGCTGTTCGACCGGACGACCGGCGAGCTTCAGTGCGTCTCCCCGGAGTCGCTGGACCTGGCGTACCGCTACTCCAACCTGAAGTTCACCAACCGTGCGGTGGTCACCGCCGTGGAGTTCCAGCTGAACCCCGACGGTCTCAGCGCCCCGCTGCGCTTCGGTGAACTGGCCCGCCGCCTCGGTGTCAGCGAGGAGGAGGGTGCGGCCGGGCAGGCGCGGCGTCCTGTCGCCGACGTGCGGGACGCCGTGCTCGCCCTGCGAGCCGGCAAGGGCATGGTCCTCGACGACGCCGACCACGACACCTGGTCGGCAGGCTCCTTCTTCACCAACCCGGTGGTCACCGGCGAGGACACCCGGGACGCCGTCATCGAGGCCGTCACCTCCCGCTGCGGTACCGAGGCTGCCGCGTCGATGCCCTGCTACCCGGCGGGCACGGATGCGGCCGGGCGCACGCAGTTCAAGTTCTCCGCTGCCTGGTTGATTGAACGTGCCGGGTTCCCCAAGGGCTGGCAGGTCCCGGCCGAGCAGGGCGGCACCGGTCGGGCTGGGCTGTCGACGAAGCACACCCTGGCGCTGACCAACCGGGGGAGCGCGGTCAGTGAGGACATCGTGGAGCTGGCCCGCGCGGTGCGCGCCGGGGTGCAGGACGCCTTCGGGGTCACCCTGGTGCCTGAGCCGGTGTGGATCGGTGTGACTATCGACGGGTAGGGGGCCTGGCACACTGGGGACCATGTCACTCGACACACGGACCACGTTCGTCCTGATCCACGGGTCAGGAACCAACTCCACCATGTGGGGCCCGATCCAGCAGGAACTCGCCCTGCAGGGCTGGCGTTCCTACGCCATCGACCTGCCTGGCCACGGCGCCCAGGCCAGCTACCCGGTCAGCTACCAGGCGCCCCAGGACCTCGAGGCCTTCGCCGCCGAACCGTCCACCCTGGCCGGTGTCACTCTCGACGACAACGTCGCCGCGCTCGAGGCCGCGGTCCGACGGCTCCGGGGGCTCCAGGAACACAGCCCGGTCGTCCTCGTGGCGTCCAGCCTTGGCGGGGTGACGGCGACGGTGTTCGCCAACCGCCACCCCTCGCCATGCAGGACCGGCTGATCGCCGAGGCGGATGCGCTGACCCCGGACAATCCCTTCACCGTGCACACCCTGGACGCCTCCCACGCCGGGTTCATCCACCGCAGCGACGAGGTGGTGCGCGTGCTGACCGGGGGACCCGCCACACGGTAATCCCACAGAGTAATCTTGGGTGTCATGCGCGTCGCGATGATCTCCATGCACACCTCCCCGTTGGAGCAGCCCGGAATCGGGGATGCCGGCGGGATGAACGTCTACGTCCGCAATGTCGCCGAACACCTGGTGGCCCACGGGATCGAGGTGGACGTGTTCACCCGCGCGACCCGCGCCTCCCAGGGCGAGGCCGTCGAGGTGGTGCCGGGGCTGCGGGTGATCAACTGTGTGGCCGGGCCGTTCGAGGGACTGCCGAAGGAGTCGCTGCCGACCCAGTTGGCGGCGTTCACCGGCTCGGTGCTGTCCTTCGTGCGCCGCGAGGCCGGACGCGACGGCGGCACCCCTGGTCAGATCGACCGCACCGGTGCCGGACGCTACGACCTGATCCACTCCCACTACTGGCTGTCCGGCCAGGTCGGCTGGCTGCTGCGCGACCTGTGGGGCGTACCGATGGTGCACACCGCACACACCTGGGCGGCGGTGAAGAACCTTGCACTGGCCGAGGGCGATACCCCGGAACCGGAGTCGCGACGCATCTGCGAGCAGCAGATCATCGACAACGCCGACCGCATCATCGTCAACACCCAGGACGAGGCGGACGCCCTGGTCACCGCCTACGACGCCGACCCGGCCCAGTTGTCGGTGGTGTCCCCAGGTGTGGACGTCCACCGGTTCACACCCGGCTCCGACCGGGCGACCGAGCGCTCCCGACGTGAGCTGGGCATCCCACTGCGGGCGAAGGTCATCGCCTTCATCGGGCGGCTGCAGATGCTCAAGGGGCCGCACATCCTGTTGCGTGCCGCCGCCGATCTGATCCGCCGGCACCCGGAGCAGAACATCCGGGTGGTGATCTGCGGCGGGCCGTCCGGCACCGGGCTGGAACGTCCGGACGAACTGCACGACCTCGCCGCGGAGTTGGGCGTCTCCGGCTATGTGCGGTTCCTGTCGCCGCGTCCTCCCGAGGAACTGGTGACGGTCTACCAGTCCGCCGACATCATCGCCGTTCCCAGCTACAACGAGTCCTTCGGGCTGGTGGCGTTGGAGGCGCAGGCGTCCGGCACCCCGGTGGTGGCGGCACGAGTCGGCGGTCTGCCGCTGACGGTGACCGAGGGGGTCAGCGGTGTCCTGGTCGACGGGCATGATCCGGCGGACTGGTCGACAGCGCTGGAGGGCTTGATCATCGACGATGACCTGCGTAACTCGATGTCGGTCGATTCCCCGGCGCATGCGGCGAAGTATTCCTGGGACGTCACCGTGGAGAAGATGGTCGTCGAGTACCAGCAGATCATCGACCGGTGGGCAGCCAATGGCTGTGCGGAGGCGGGGGCGTCGCTGTGCTCGCTGGAGACACGCAATGCAGGCGGAGCCGGCAACGGAGGCGGAAGTGCCGGCGGAACCTCGATTTCGGCGGTCGCGTCGGCCGCTGGAGAGTAGATTTGAGGACATGGAACTGCAGCAACTGAGGGAACTCCTGGACGAGGCAGAGGTCGACTACGAGGTCGCCGGTGGGGGCGAAGGGCCCGACAAGGCCGAGGCGCTGGTGGTGGTCCTGCCCGGTGAACGTCGGCTGAAGACCAACGCCCTGTTCATCCCGCAGGACGGAGTGTTCCGCGTCGAGGCCTTCGTGTGCCGCGCGGTCGAGGAAGCCCACGCCGAGGTGTACCGGCTGCTGCTGCAGCACAACCGCAAGGCCTACGGGGTGCACTACACCCTGGACAACAACAACGACATCTACCTGGCCGGACAGTTCCCCGACACCACCACGGCCGAGGACGTCCAGCGCATCCTCGGGCAGGTGCTGGAACTGGCCGACGGCGACTTCAACCACATCCTGGAGTTGGGCTTCGAGACCTCGATCCGGCGTGAGTGGGAGTGGCGGCTGGACCGTGGGGAGCCGACCAAGAACCTCGCGGCGTTCCAGCGGCTGCGTCCCGGTTACGAGGACGAGCGCCGCCGCGAGCGCGAGGAGCGGGCGGAGAATGCCGGGAACTCCGCACCGTCGACCCCGCCCGCGCCGGGTGCGTAGCTTGTTCGGTCCCGTCAGTTCTCGACCGCGTACTTGAGTTGCACCATTCCGCTGTCGAAGCCTTGCTCGTGGAGCAGGCGCAGGGGGATCCGGGTGTCCGGGAACATGCGGAGGCCACCGCCGATGAGGATGGGGCAGACGACCATGCGCACCTCGTCGACCAATCCGTGACGCAGCGCGTCGGCTGCCAGGGTCGGGCCGTCCACGGTGAGGTCTTTGTCGGTGGCGTCCTTGATCGCGCGGACCGTCTCCGGGACGAACTCGCGCTCCAGACGCGTGCGGGTGGTAATGACCTTGTCGAGGGTGGTCGAGAAGACGACCTTCTCCTTCGACCGCCAGTTCTCGGCGAAGACCTCTGACTCAGGCGAATCCGCCGCGATATCGGGATCGGTCTCCCACACGGTCATCATCTCGTACATCCGGCGGCCGTACAGGTACGTACCGACCTCCGACATGTCCTGGTTGATGGCTTCCAGAACCTGTTCATCGGGGCGCGCCCAGTCGTCGAAGCGTCCCTCCTCGTCTGCGACGTAGCCGTCGGTCGAGCAGATCATCGAGTAGATCAGGTGTCCCATGGGCGCCACCTTCCTTCATTTTCATCGGGGTTTCCCAGTCACGCCCCGCGGCTCATGCTGCGGCACCGAGCCCACGTTCGGCGGCGATGGTCAACACCCACAGGTGCATCCGGTCCTCGTATCCGGCGATCGGGAACAGCCCGCGGGACGGGTCGTTGGGGTCGGTCGCCGCGACGTCGCCGATGGTGATGCTCGGTGCGTGGCTGCGTTCCGGCACCGGGATCGGGGCGTCCGACGAAAATCTCACAGCCCCACGTGACCCTGCCGCCGGCGCATCGAAGGACGGGACGCCGCCCGCGTCCTGCAGGCGCTCGAGGTCGTTGACCGCCGGGATCCCGCCGGAGAGGTAGACGGTGAGCATCTGCCACAGCGAGCCGATCTGGTCCTGCTGGCCCTCCGGGATCTCCGAAGGATGCTGCAGCAGATAACAGGAGACGTTGAGTCCGTGGAAGCGTCCGAAAGGGTGGACGTCCCGATGGTCCAGGGCCAGTAGTTCCTGGAAGTAGTCGGCGCAGGTCATGTCGTCCCACTGCGCGCCACACTCCGGACAGGTGGTGGTGATGGCGTTCATGGCGTTCATGGTGTTCATACCTTTTATTCTTCCGGCCGGGGGCCGGGTGCACAGGTGTCAGATGTCATCAGTTTCTTCGTGTCTTTCGGCACTTACCGGGAGCTTGCGAAGGGTGAACGCGGCGACCACGGCAACGACAGCGGCGAGGATTCCGCCGACCGTCGCGGCCAGGCTGAAGCCCTGGGCGAAGGCGTCGAAGGCGGCATCGAGCAAGGGGGCGGCCGTGGTGTCCGGCATACGTTCCGCCTCCGCGACCGCAGCGCCGATGGTGTCGGAGCTGCCGCCCATGCGGTCTGCGTACACCGCGCCGGAAATGGTGCCGTGCCCGAACAGCGCTCCAGCGTCACGGGTATCGCAGGTGCGCTCCGTCTCCTCGTCGGTGACGACCTGCCGGGCGCAGATGAACGGGAGAACAACTGACCGTACCCCTCCCTGGGTAGTTAGTCCGGTGCGCAGCAGCGGGACGTGGCAGAATAAGAGCCATGAGCGAATCGAACCACGGCACACTGATCCTGCTCCGCCACGGGCAGAGCGAATGGAACGCATCCAACCAGTTCACCGGCTGGGTTGACGTCGACCTCACCGAGAAGGGGCGTGCCGAGGCCGTCCGCGGCGGCGAGCTCATCGCCGACGCCGGCCTGAAGCCCGGCATCCTGTACACCTCGATGCTGCGTCGCGCGATCACCACCGCTGCGCTGGCCCTGGACAAGGCCGACCGGCACTGGATCCCGGTCATCCGTGACTGGCGGCTCAACGAGCGCCACTACGGTGCGCTGCAGGGGCTGAACAAGGCCGAGACCAAGGAGAAGTACGGCGACGACCAGTTCATGGCATGGCGTCGCAGCTACGACACCCCGCCGCCGGAGCTGGAGGACGGCGAGGAGTACTCCCAGGCCGGCGACCCGCGCTACACCGGTCTCGCCGAGGTCCCGAAGACCGAGTGCCTGCTGGACGTCGTCAAGCGCCTGGTGCCCTACTACCAGACCGAGATCTTGCCCCGGCTGGAGAACGGCGAGACCGTCCTGGTCGCCGCCCACGGCAATTCGCTGCGCGCCCTGGTCAAGCACCTCGACAAGATCTCCGACGAGGACATCGCCGGGCTGAACATCCCCACCGGCATCCCGCTGGTCTACCGCCTCAGCTCCACCGGTACGGTGCTGAACCCCGGTGGCGAATACCTTGACCCGGAGGCCGCAGAGGCCGGAGCGTCCGCCGTCGCCGCGCAGGGCGGCAAGTAGTTCAGGGATGAATTCCGCGGGGGCTGAACTCGGCGCGGCCGTCGTCCTCGGCCTACTGGTCGGGGCGCTGGTCACCGCAGTGGTCTACATTCTCCGGCGGCGTGCGGAACGTCGCCTGGAGGCACGCATCCGGCGCGAGACCCAGCAGAACAAGGTCGCGACCTTGGCGCAGGTCATGCACTTCGCCCTGGAATCCGCGCCCTGGGGTTTCGCGGTGGTCGACCACCGTGCTGACCTGGTGCTGTCCAACCGGACCGCCCAGGAGCTGGGGGTTGTGGACGAGCGTCGGCTCGCCCCCGAGGTCTGGCGTCTGGCCCAGCGGGTCTTCGACGACGGCGCGCCCCGCGACGGGGTGTTGCACCCCGGTCCCACCACCGTCGGCCCGTTGTTCTCCGTCGCGGTGTCCGTGAAACGACTGACCACCGCCGACGACCGTTTTGTCGTGGTCTACAGCTGGGACAACTCCGAACAGGTGCGAATGGAGTCCGCCCGCCGGGACTTCGTGGCAAATGTCTCCCACGAACTCAAGACCCCGGTCGGGGCGATCTCCCTGCTGGTCGAGACGATGCTGGAGGCCAGCGACGACCCGGCGGCCGTCGAGTACTTCGGGCAGAAGCTGGGCGTGGAGACCCAACGCATCTCCACGATGATCGCCGAGCTGATCGGCCTGTCGAAGTTGCAGGGGGCGGAGTCGTTGCCGGACCCTCAGCCGGTCAACGTCGACGACGTCGTCGACAGGGCGGTGGAACGCTCGACGATGGCCGCCGAGGTCGAGGGCCTGGAACTGCGGACCGACGGCCCGTGCAACGCACAACTGATGGGCGATGAGGGACTGCTGGTCACCGCGGTGACCAACCTGATTTCCAATGCGATCAACTACTCCCCGGAGGACACCCCGGTCACCGTCACCCGAGCGGTGCGCGGCGAGTCTGTGGTGATCAGGGTGACCGACCGGGGGACCGGCATCCCGAAGGAGGAGCAGAAGCGCGTCTTCGAACGTTTCTACCGGGCGGACAAGGCCCGTTCCCGTGCCACCGGCGGCACGGGCCTGGGCCTGGCGGTGGTCAAGCACACGGTGATCAACCATGGTGGCAATGTGTCGTTGTGGTCCAGGCCGGGTACCGGCTCGACGTTCTCCCTGGAGTTCCCGGTGTTGCGGGACGATGACTCTGTTGCCGAAAACGTCCCGGACCAGGACCGGTTCGTCTCCACCGAACTGCTGCCCGGCGAGCAGTAGATCTCCCGGATGCTGCGTCCGGCCCAAAGCAAACTCCAGGCAAACTCTTCTCGAATAGTGCGTGTATCGCGCTCAACAGGCAGGCGAGCAGGTCGGCTCGCGTTTAGACTTAAGGCGTCTGCTGCAAACTCGGCCGTCATATGGCCGACATCGACGTGTGAGGACAACGAACCAACCGTGACCATTGATCGACCGACCGTGCTCATTGTCGAAGATGAGCAATCGTTGGCAGAGCCACTCGCTTTCCTGTTGGAGAAGGAGGGGTTCGGTGTCTACTCCGCCGCGGACGGTCCCGCGGCCCTGGAGAAGTTCAACGCCCACGGCATCGACCTGGTGCTGCTGGACGTCATGTTGCCCGGGATGTCCGGCACGGAGGTGTGCAAGCAGTTGCGGACGGTCTCCACTGTGCCGGTGATCATGGTGACCGCACGCGACAGCGAGATCGACAAGGTCGTCGGCCTGGAGATCGGTGCGGACGACTACGTTACCAAGCCGTACTCCGCGAGGGAGTTGATCGCCCGGATCCGGGCCGTCCTGCGCCGCGGCGGGGAGCCGGAGATCGAGGGGGAGGGTGACGACGGCCAGGTGCTGCGCAGTCGTCGCGTGGTGCTGGACGTCGAGCGACACACGGTGACGGTGGAGGGGAAGGACGTCTCACTGCCGCTCAAGGAGTTCGACCTGCTGGAGTACCTCATGCGCAATGAGGGCAGGGTGCTCACCCGCGGCCAGCTCATCGACCGGGTGTGGGGGATCGACTACGTCGGCGACACCAAGACCCTCGACGTACACGTCAAACGGCTGCGGTCGAAGATCGAGGTGGATCCGGCGAAGCCGAAGGTGCTGGTGACGGTTCGCGGGCTGGGCTACAAGTTCGAGGGGTAGCCCAGTAGTTCTCCGGGGACGCCGCGACCGCTCAGTCGGACGCCCGGGCCGCCGCCGTCGCCGGGTGGATTGACAGCAGCGGGAAGCCGGATGGGGCGACCTTCGCCAGCTGCTCGCGTTGCCGGCAGTGCTCGGCGACGACCTCGTAGGCGGCCTCTCCGATCAGTTCCCGGAGTTCATCGGCACTGGTCGACCAGAGCGCTTCCTCGTCTGCGCCGCCATGGCACCCCGGGTCGCTGGTGCAGTACCAGTCGAAGTCCTCGCCGCCGGCACCCCACCCGCGTCGGTTGTATTCGGTGATGGTGGTGCGCAGCATTTCTGAGCCGTCGGGACGGGTTTCCCAGGCCTCTTCCCGACGCAGCGGCAGCTGCCAGCACACCTCGGGCTTGGCGACGGTGATGGGCACGTCATTGCGCAGCGCCCAGCCGTGCAGCGCGCACCCGGGGCCGCCGGGGTGGGACGCCCGGTTGGCGAAGACACAGGCCCCGTCGTGGACCCGGGTCTTCAGGGCGGGTTCGGTCTCACCGTCCTCTCCACCGGTCCCGTCCTCGACGTCGAGTTCGTCCCACACCAGCCACGGCTCGATCTCGCCACCGTCCGTACTGCTGTCGTCCGCACTGCCGTCGTCACTACTGTTGACAGCACTAATATCCCGCGATTCCCCGAGAACCATCGGACGCAATTGCCAGTCCTCGTCGGTGAGGTGCGGGACGATCTCGGCGAGTGCCCCGCGGTCGTCCTCGTCGGTGAGGAACGCCCCGTGCACGCAGCATCCGACATCCGGGTTCTCCGGGTCGATGCCGTGGCAGGCGTCCGTCCCGAAACGGCACCGGTAGGTCGACAACAGCCAGGTCAGGTCGACCGAGACCAGGTGCTCGGAGTCGTCGGGGTCGATGAACTCGAGGAACTCCCGGGGATGGTCGGCCGGGGTCTCCCGGCCGTCGCGCACGGCGAGGTCGGCGGGGGTGCCCTCCGGGTATCCGCTGGGGATCCAGGAACCGTCGGCGTCCTCGCCGGTGCCGTGCAAGAGAGAATGTGTCACGTGGACCACCGTAGACCGGATAGGGTGGACCTCGTGCGACTAGGTGTCTTGGATGTGGGAAGCAATACGGTCCACCTTGTGGTGGTGGACATGGCTCCGGGCGGTCCGCCGACCCCGATGAGCAACTGGAAGACGCCCATGCGTCTCGTCGAGTACCTCGACGGCGACGGTGCGATCACGCCGAAGGGGGTCAAGAAACTCACCAAGGGCGTGGGGCTGGCTGCCGAGATGGCCGAGCAGTTCCACTGCGACGAGATGCTGCCGTTCGCCACGTCGGCGTTGCGGTCGGCGACGAACTCGGACGAGGTGCTGGATTCGGTGGAGGCCAGCACAGGTGTGCGGCTGCGCATCCTTTCCGGCCCCGCCGAGGCACAGCTGACGTTCCTGGCGGTGCGCCGCTGGTTCGGCTGGTCGGCGGGTCGGATCTGTGACCTGGACATCGGTGGTGGATCGCTGGAGATGTCGATCGGCGTCAACGAGATGCCGGACATCGCCTTGTCGGTCGATCTGGGTGCCGGCCGGCTGACCCACGAGTGGTTCAACACTGATCCGCCGAAGAAGAAGGAGGTCAAGGCGCTGGCGGCGCATATCGACGCCACGCTGGAGGAGCCGATCAAGCAGCTTCGTGAGGCTGGCCCGGTGGACCTGGCGGTGGGTACGTCGAAGACCTTCCGGATGCTGGCCCGGTTGACTGGTGCGGCACCGTCGTCGGCGGGCCCCCGGGTGCGGCGTGTGCTGACCCAGCCGGGTGTGCGGCAGTTGTCGGCGTTCATCTCCCGGATGACCGCGGCGGACCGCGCTGAGCTGGAGGGTGTGTCGGCTGACCGGTCCCACCAGATTGTCGCTGGTGCACTGGTTGCCGAGGCGACGATGCGTCATCTGGGCATCGAGCAGTTGGAGTTGTGCCCCTGGGCGCTGCGTGAGGGGGTGATTCTGCGTCGTGCCGATGCGGAGGACGCTACGTTGAACCCCGAGATCGACTTGGACTTCCACTGACCTACACTGTGTTTCACTTGGTGTAGTCGGGTTTTTCCTGTCCGAAGAGCGACGATGTGGGCAGGAACTGTGATAGCTGTAAACTGTCGACTGATAATTGAGGTAGGAGACAGGGCCACCGGAAAATGAGATGGTGGCTGTCGTGGGTCGACGGATTGACGCGAGAGTGATCCTCCGGCTGGCGGTTACCGATGATGGGAACGATTGATGAGTGAGAAACTGACTGTTGCGGAGCTGATGGCCCGCAATGCGAAGGAGGGCGGACGCTCCGGCTCGGGGCGTCCGCGGCGACGTCGCACCCTCGAGGAGGGTGGAGTTTCTGTCTCTGAGCTGACCGGATCCATCCCGGTGGTCCGCGATGAGGATCTGGAACACGTCGGGGTTCATGAGAGTCAGGACGCTGCGACGGAGCAGGTTGAGGCGGCTGAGCCGACCGTGCAGGATGCGGTGGCCGAGCCGGTCGAGGAGCCGGACGTCGAAGTTGCCGCAGAGGCCGCTGCCGACAACGGTGCCGATACTGGGGCTGGGACCCCGGCCGCGTCCGGGTACCCCGGGCTGTTCAGTCACGACACCGACACCACGACCATCATCCCGGTCGCCGGCGATGCCGACACGTACGGTGACGCTGACGTGTACGGTGATGCGGCTGCATCGGCCGCCGCCGAGGACACTGCGGATACGGTGGACACTGGGTCTGCAGAGCCGGACGCTGCGGGTGAGGTCGAGGCCGGTAACGCCGATGCCGACGCCACCACCGTCTTCCCGACCGTTGGTGCCACCGCTGTCGGCGCTACGGCTGCTGGGATCGGCGGCGGTGCCGCTGGCATCCAGACTGAGTCCGCTGACGCGGAGGAGGAGTTCGAGGAGTTCTCTGACTCCGCCGTGAACACTGCGGACGCTGTGGACACTGTGGACACTGTGGATTCCGTGGACTTCGGGCACGACACGGACGCCTACGGCACCGCCGAGGCCGGAATGGCGGACGCGGACGCTGAGTTCGACGCGGACGCTGAGTACGCTGACTCCGTTGACTCTGAGGACCCCGACGAGATCATCGAGTACGAGGATGACGCCGTCTCGTGGCCGGCGATGATCGGTCAGGCTGCCATCGCCGTCGTCATCGGTGTCATCATCTTCTTCGGATTCACCCTGCTGTGGGACAAGCTCGCCGCCGGGCTGGTCCTGGCCATGGCCGTGATCGTCACCCTGATCTGTGTGGGTCTGGTGCACGCACTGTTGCGGCACCGTGACACCCTTATCCTGGTTCTTTCCCTGATCGTGGGCCTTGCACTCACGCTCGGGCCACGGCTGATCTTGTCGATCTGACCGACCCCTCACTAGCGCTCGTCACCCCAGCCTGGCACGCTGGGGTACATGACTAGAATCGCATTCATTGGTGGAGGAAACATCGGCGAGGCCCTGATGTCAGGGCTCGTCGGCAACGGGGAGCAGGGGGACAAGCCCGATATCGTCGTCTTCGACCCCAGTACCGAGCGCGTGGACGTCCTGCGTGAGCGTTACGGTGTCATCCCGGCCGGCAACGCCGCCGAGGCCACCTCCGACGCGGACATCGTCGTCATCGCCGTGAAGCCCTACATCGTCGGCCCGGTCCTCGACGAGATCTCCTCGACCATCGACAACAACGACACCGACACCATCGTGGTGTCCGTCGCCGCCGGCGTCAGCCTGGCGAGCATGGAGTCCTCGCTGGCCGCCGGTGTTGCCGTGGTCCGCGTGATGCCGAACACCCCGATGCTCGTCGGCAAGGGCATGAGTGCCATCGCCGGTGGACGTTTCGCCTCCGCCGAGCAGGTCGAGGCCGTCCGTGAACTGTTCGCCACCGTCGGTTCGGCCGTGGCCGTGGCAGAGAAGGACATTGACGCGGTGACCGCTGTCTCCGGCTCCGGCCCGGCCTATCTGTTCCTCGTCGGCGAGGCGATGACCGATGCCGGCGTGCAGCTGGGACTGACCCGCGATGTCGCCCAGCAACTCGCTGTCGCCACTATCGAGGGTGCGGCGACGATGATGGCCCAGGGGGACCTCGACCCGGTCCAGCTGCGTGCCAACGTGACCAGCCCCGGTGGAACCACCGCTGCGGCGACCCGCACCCTGGAGGAGAACGGGATCCGTGCGGCCTTCTTCCGCGCCATGCAGGCGTGTGCGGACAAGTCGCAGGAGCTCGGCCGCCCCTCGGACTCCTGAGTCGCTGAGGCCCGTCCGGCAGGGCGTTCAGCAGACTCCTGAAACGACACCCGGCGGGGTATCCTTCTCGTCATCTGATTCGACACCAGGCCCCACCAGTCACTCCCACCTCCACCCCTGTATGGGGGCATTTGGTGCAGGTGTGATTGGTGGGGTCTCGCTAGTCACAACCGTGTCAGTAGTTCAATTATGTTGTTCCTGTCGCATTATTCACAGGAATAACGTTAGTATTGGGATCAGCGCTCGGCGTTTCGAGTACTGCAGGAGGGGAAGCCTGCAGCGCGTGCGTGCGTCGTAAAGGATGGAAATTATGGCAAGCAATGACAGTGGAACGTTTCTCACGGTCGCTGAGGTCGCCGAGCTTATGCGGGTGTCCAAGATGACCGTGTACCGACTGGTTCACTCCGGTGAGCTTCCGGCCGTCCGCGTGGGACGCTCTTTCCGCGTGCACGAGCAGGCGGTTAAGGAGTACCTGGGCGCCTCGATCTACGAGGCGGGCCAGACCGGCTAGCGTCCCGTCCCCGTCGGTTCGCCCGGCGGATGCGTTCGACCCCTCCCCTTGGTGATGGTGGCAGTACTGCCGCTGATGCCAAGGGGAGGGGTCTTTTGCTGCAAGGGAGGGGATGACGATAGACTGTCAGCCATTCGTGTCGGTTCGGTCCCGATCGCTGAGATCCCCCGTGGTCTCAGTTGCCGTTGCAGGATGCTCACGCGTTCGGCGGGAACCGACCACCAGAGGCGATCCGTAACCGAAGAACAAACCACGAGGGAGGACCCATGGGTTCTGTCATCAAGAAGCGCCGCAAGCGCATGTCGAAGAAGAAGCACCGTAAGATGCTGCGCCGTACTCGCGTTCAGCGACGGAAGCTCGGCAAGTAAACCGCAGCCACACCCCACCAGTGTGTGGCTCTGCAGCGTGGTCCCCGGTCCTTGATGGCCGGGGGCCACGTTTTTGTGTCGGGACGCCGACTACACTGGTCGCCATGCAGTCTTCCGCTACCCCCACCGTCACCCTCATGGTGCGCAGCACCTGCGGATCCTGCGCCCGGGTGCGGGAACAGATCGCCCCTATCTGCCAGGAACATCACGCTGACCTGCAGATCGTCGACGTGGATTCGGAGCGCAGTCTCGCCGTTGAATTCGGTGACCGGGTGCCGGTCGTCCTCGTCGACGACGAGGAGATCGCCTGCTGGGAGGTCGACGACGAGGAGCTTGTCGAGGCGATCACTGCGGCGACCCCATAGCAACCCGGGTAGAGCGCTTTTGATATTGGGGGGTCTCAAGGGATACCGTAGATACTCGGAAACCCGTGATGCCTGACGCTCGCGGGATGTGACGAACACGAGATCGACGACTCGATCGGCAACTCAGGAGGCAGTGAGTCCATGGCAGGACTGGGGATCACCGGACCGGCGGCAGTGCTGCTGGTTGGCCTCTCATTCCGCTCCGCCCCGGTGCCGGTGTTGGAGAAGGCATCCGTTTCACCGGCGGATCTCAACGTACTCGAACGTGACCTCCTTGACGGGGAGTGTGTCACCGAAGCACTCATCCTCTCGACCTGCAACCGCATGGAGTTCTACGCGGCGACCACCGCGTTCCACCCCGCGTTGGACCACGTGGTCGAGACCATCGCCGCGCACGCCGGCATGCCCGCCAGCGACCTGGAGCCCTACCTCTACGTCCGTTACGCCGACGCCGCCGCCGAGCACATGCTCACCGTGGCCGCCGGTCTGGACTCCATGGTCGTTGGCGAACAGCAGGTGATCGGCCAGCTGCGCAACGCCTACACCTCGGCCTCGGACAATGGCACGGTCGGCGCGACCCTGCACGACCTGACCCAGCGTGCCCTGCGCGCCGGCAAGCGGGTCCACACCGAGACCGATGTGGACGAGGCTGGCTCCTCGATGGTCAGCTTCGCCCTGGACCACGCTCTGGCCGAGCTCGGAGCGTCCGACATGCGGGGACGTTCCGCCGTCGTCGTCGGCGCCGGTGCGATGGCTTCGCTCGCGTCGACCTACCTCGGCAAGTCCGGCGTCGACCACGTCACCGTGGTCAACCGGACGCTCTCGCGCGCCGAGAACCTCGCCGCCCACGCCCGGGAGGCAGGTGTGTCCGCCGGTGCCACGTCACTGGAGGGCCTGCGCGGTGCCCTGACGGGCGTTGACGTGGTGGTCTCCGCCACCGGTGCCGTCGGCACCGTGCTCGGCCCCGAGGACGTCGCCGGGACCCAGGCAGAAAACCCGCGCCCGATGGTGCTGGTCGACCTGTCCATGCCGCGCGACATCGACGATGCCGTCGCAGCGGTCTCCGAGGACGTCCACCTGCTGAACATCGAGGAGCTCACCACACTGGCCGGTGCCGGTGCCCGGAATGAATCCGAGGCGCGCGAGATCATCGCCGCCGAGCTCGCCGAGTACCTGGAGCAGGTCCGGATCCAGTCGGTCGTGCCCACGGTCAAGGCGCTGCGTCAGCGCGCCGCCGATGTCGTCGACGATGAACTCGCCCAGCTGCTGCGACGCACCCCCGGCATCGCCGACGGGGACCGCGCCGAGGTCGCCCGCACCGTACGTCGGGTGGTCGACAAGCTGCTGCACACCCCCACGGTGCAGGTGAAGAAGCTCACCACGCAGGACGGTGCAGTCAACTACGCCGAAGCACTGGCCACCCTGTTCAACCTCCCTTCCAGCACGTCGGCGATGGTCTCCGAGTCCATCGAACCCGGCGACGCCGGCAAGGCCCGTCTCGGCGGGATGAAAGCTCAGCCCGGTAACCCCGGTAGCGAGACCAGTGATCTGACCGCCGCCGACGTGACCGCGGTCCGAAAGTCCACCACCCACGACGGGGAGGCCTCGTGACCCGTACCCTCCTGGTCGGAACCAGGGCAAGCACGCTTGCGCGCACCCAGGCCGGCACTGTCCGTGACGACCTCTGTGCCCAGACCGCCACCGAGAACATCGACGGTGCCGAGCTGCACTTCGTCCACACCCCCGGCGATGCCTCGCAGAAGGCGCAGACCCCGGTGAATCGCATCGGTGTCGGCGTATTCACCGAGACCCTGCGCAATGCACTGGCCGACGGTGAGTGCGATGTCGCCGTGCATTCCTTCAAGGACCTGCCGACCGCGCCGGACGAGCGATTCGTCCAGGTGGTCCCGCGGCGCGTCGACCCGCGCGACATCCTGGTCAGCCTCGACGATGCCTCGCTGCGTGAGCTGCCGAGGGGTGCGAAGGTCGGCACCGGGGCGCCCCGGCGGGTGTCCCAGCTGCGCGCGCTGCGTCCTGACCTGGAGATCCTGCCGATCCGCGGCAATATCGACACCCGCATGGGACGCGTCCGCGGTGGTGAGGAGGACCTCGCCGCCGTCGTGCTCGCCCACGCCGGTCTGGAACGCGTCGGTCAGATCGACCGCGCCTCCGAGATCATCGCCGTGGCCGACATGATGCCCGCCCCGGCCCAGGGGGCGCTCTGCGTGGAGGTCCGCGCCGACGACGCCGATGCCCTCGCCGCCGTCCTCACTCTCGACGACCCGGCCTCACATGCCCGTGCCGTGGCTGAGCGGGCCGTACTTGCTGAACTCCAGGCAGGCTGCACCGCACCGGTGGGCGCCTACTCCGAGTTCACGGCTGGACAGCTGACCCTGCAGGGCGGCGTCTTCGGGATGGACGGGGAGCATCAACTGGTGCGTGAGGCCTCCATCAACCTCGGTGCCCTCGATCCACATGCCGACGGGGAGTGGCCGACCATACGCGCCAGAGCCGAGAAACTCGGCCGTGACGTAGGACGCCAACTCGTCGACGGCGGCGCCGCGGGGATCATCACCGACATCGTCGGCACCCGTTGACTGTGTTGTCTGTGTTGACTGTGTCTCCTGTGTCGGTCGTGTCACCTGGTTCACCAGGGTTGACCCGCTCCGCCTCCTCCCACCGCCCCCGGTGACCACGGCGACAATCCGCCGTTTACTGCCTGAACTACCCTAGAAAGCACTCCATGACCACTGCCGGAATTCCCCAGACCGGTTCTTCCACCGGTTCGCTGACCGGCCGGGGACGCGTCCTGTTCGTTGGCGCTGGACCTGGAAGCGCAGAACTGCTGACCGTCCGTGCCCGCGAGATCCTGGCCAACACCGCCGCTGCGTGGGTCGACCCGGCCGTGACCACTCAGGTGCGCGCCATCATCGCCGAAGCACTGCCGGTGCCCGAGGACAAGCGTGCCGCCGCCGAGCAGGAGTGGGAGGCTGACCTTGCGGCCGCGAAGGCCGCTGGTGCCCGCCGTCGACCGCGGCGTCCGGAACCGGTCACCGCCGCCGACATCGTGCTCGCCGCACCGTACACCGCCGAGGCAGCGTCCGACATCGCCGCCGCCGAGGCCCGCGCCGCCGCCGACGCGGAGGCCTACGCGGCCGGGGAAGCCCCCGCCGACATCGGCTGTGCCGTGCCCGCCGACCAGCTCGCCCACGACATGGTCGAGAAGGTCCGCCACGGCCACAATGTGGTGCGACTGGTGGCAGGTAACCCGGTGTCGAACCCGGCCGTGCTCATGGAGCTGCAGGAAGTCGCCGCCCTGGGCGTGGAGTTCGAGGTCGTCCCGGGCATGACCGGGGCCTCGGCCCTGCCCGCCTACACCGGTATCGCCACCGGTGAGGGCTACACCGCCGTCGACCTGACCGCCGACGCCGCCACCGGCGAGACCACCGAGGTCGACTGGGACGGCATCGCCGCCGCCCCGAAGCCGCTGATCCTCACCGCCGCGCCGAGCGACCTGGTGGTGATCACCGGTGAGCTCAAGCGCCGCAACGTCGCCGGGACCACCCCGGTCACCGTCACCACGCACGCCACGACCCGCCGCCAGCGCTCCTACGACGTCACCCTCGACACGCTGAAGTCCGTGGTCGCCGCCTCCGGGCCGTTGGCCAAGGAGGGCGAGATCCCCGAGCAGCTCGTGGTCACCATAGGCACGCAGGCCAGCAGCCGCAGCAAGTACTCCTGGTGGGAGAACCGTGCGCTGTACGGCTGGAATGTGCTGGTGCCGCGGGCAAAGGCGCAGGCCGGCCCGATGAGTGGTCGGCTGGCCACCCACGGTGCGATCCCGATCGAGGTCCCGACGATCTCGGTCGAGCCGCCGCGTAGTCCCGCGCAGATGGAACGCGCCGTCAAGGGCCTGGTCGACGGGCGCTACCACTGGATCGTGTTCACCTCGGTCAACGCGGTGAAGGCGACGTGGGAGAAGCTCGCCGAGTTCGGTCTGGACGCCCGCGCCCTGGCAGGTGTGCGTGTTGCCGCGGTCGGTGAGAAGACCGCGCAGGCCGTCCGCGACCTGGGTATCACCCCGGAGCTGCTGCCGGCGGCGAATGCCCGCAACGCCTCTGGCCTGGTGGACGTCTTCCCGCCGTACGACGCTGACCTGGACCCGGTGGACCGGGTGCTGCTGCCGCGCGCCGACATCGCCACCGAAACCCTGGTCGAGGGACTCATCGACCTCGGTTGGTCGGTGGAGGACGTGGTGGCCTACCGCACGGTGCGTGCCGCCCCGCCCAGCCAGGAGATCCGCGACATGATCAAGTCCGGTGGCTTCGACGCGGTGTGCTTCACCTCCTCGTCGACGGTGAAGAACCTGGTCGGCATCGCCGGTAAGCCGCACACCCGCACGATCATCGCCTGTATCGGGCCGATGGCCGCCCAGACCGCCCGGGAGCACGGCCTGCGGGTCGACGTGATGCCCGAGGTTGCCGGCGTCCCGGAGCTGGTGGACGCCCTGGCGAACCACGTCGCCGAGCTGCGCGCAGCCGGTCAGTTGCCGCCGCCGCGCAAGCGTCGCCGCCGGCGCCGGGTCAACCCCGAGCAGTAGGCGCCCGGCCTCGTCCTCCCACGATCTGCCGCGATTTATCACACCTCACGCGATTTCCACATCGTGAGACCTGCAGGTCAGGGAGTTTCTACCTCCTCCGAGAAAACGGCGGAGGTGTGATGGATTACGACCTTCGTGCTCCGGGGTCGGGCTGACCGGCCTGGCGGGGCAGTACGACAGGACGCGGCAGCGGCGTACCATCGGGGCCATGAACGCCGCCGACAACGCCGCCAGCACCAGCATCAGCACTGACACCACCGCCCCGTACCGCCGTCCCCGCCGGCTGCGCACCACCCAGACCATGCGCAACTTCGTGGCGGAGACCCACCTGGACCCCGCCCAGTTCGTCCTGCCGATGTTCATCCGTGAGGGCATCGACGCCCCCAACGACATCTCCTCGATGCCGGGAGTGCAGCAGCACACCGAAACCTCCCTGCTCAAGGCAGCTGAAGAGGCGCTGAACGCCGGGGTCGGTTCCGTCGACCTGTTCGGTGTGCCCACCGACGAGACCAAGGACGCCACCGGGTCGCAGGCCTCGGCGTCCGACGGCATCCTCAACAAGGGTGTCGCCGCACTGCGTCGGGAGTTCGGCGACGACCTCATCGTCATGGCCGACACCTGCCTCGACGAGTTCACCGACCACGGCCACTGCGGTGTGCTCACCGAGGACCGCTACGGTCAGACGATCGTCGACAACGATGCCACCCTGCCGCTCTACGCGGCGATGGCGGTCGCCCAGGCAGAGGCCGGGGCGCACGTGGTCAGCCCCTCGGGGATGATGGACGGTCAGATCCGGGTGATCCGCGAGGCCCTCGACGCCGCCGGCTTCCAGGACGTCGCCATCCTGGCCTACTCCGCGAAGTACGCCGGTGCGTTCTACGGACCCTTCCGTGAGGCCGTCGGCTCCACGCTCAAGGGCGACCGCAAGACCTATCAGCAGGATCCGCGCAACGCCCGCGAGTCCCTGCTCGAGGTGGAGCTCGACATCGAGGAGGGCGCGGACATGGTCATGGTGAAGCCGGCGATGCCGTACCTGGACGTCCTGCGCCAGGTGGCCGACTTCTCCTCGGTGCCTGTCGCCGCCTACCAGGTGTCGGGGGAGTACTCGATGATCTCCGCCGCCGCCGAGAAGGGCTGGATCGACCGGGAGCCGGCGATCCTGGACTCGCTGACCGGTATTCGACGGGCCGGGGCGGACGTCATCCTGACCTACTGGGCCACCGAGGCTGCCCGCCTGCTGCGTGGGTGAGTGCCACGCGGCTAAGCTTGGTCGGGACATGACGCAGAAAAGACAGCACACATGACGCAGCAGACCCCGCAGGACCAGCAGACTCCGCAGGACCCCCAGGGCTCGCAGGGCCGTCGCGCCGGTGGACGCCGCCGCGCCGACCGGCGCGGCAACCGCCGGGAGGTAGGACGCCGCGAGAACCGGCCGTCCGACGGTTTCCCGACACCGCCGAAGGTGGGACGTCCTGACGGCCTGGCACGGTCGGCGAAGGACGCCCCCGAGAACGTCCGCGACGGAGTCCGCGCCTGGTACATCGTCGCCGCGGTCCAGACCCTGACCGCTGTGCTGCAGATGGTGATGTCCCTGCAGGACTCCCGCTCGGTCATGGCCCAGGTCCGCACCCAGATGGACACTCTCTCGTTGCCCGACGGGGTCACCGAACAGACGCTGGTTAACGGCACGATCATCACTAGCCTGCTGGTCAACCTCATCGCGGTGGCGGTGTGTACCTACCTCACCTCGCGGGTGGCCCGCGGCGGGATCCGCTCGCGTACCTTCCTCACCGTCGGTTCGATCTACCTGGCCCTGATGGCGCTGCTGCAGGTCTTCACCTCGCCGCCGGACACCGGCAGTACCCCGATGGTGCTGCTGATCGGTGCCGGCACCATTGTCTCCGGTGTCATCGCCGTGGTGGGTCTGTGGCTGGTGACCCGGCCGGACAACGCCGACTGGTTCGGTCTGCCGGACAAGGCCGAGATCGAGGCATACGCGGAGAAGGTGGCCAAGCGCAATGAGGAGCTCGACAAGGAGCGCGCGGAGAAGAAGGCCGAGAAGGAACGCCGGAAGAAGGATCGCTGACCATGCCCACCATGTTCCCGGTCTCCCACAACTCGGACCCGAATGACCCGAACCGTCGAATCGACTACTGGCAGCCGGGCGACGGGATCCCCGGCACGGCGAAGACGGCATTCGTCCTGCTGCTGATCTCCTCGATCGGGCTGCTCTACAGCGGCGTGATGATGTGGGTCATCGAGCGTCCGGTCGTCGATGACGCCGAACAGATGGCGCACATCAACACCGTCTCCACCAACATGAAGTGGGTCGGTACCGTGCAGATCGCCGGTGCGCTGCTGATCGCCCTGCTGCTCCCGGCGTTGTTGAAGGGGGACGGGAAACGCCGCCGCTGGTTGATGGTGGTCATCTCGATCACCATGGTGTTCACCGTGCTGGCGTGGGTGATGGGCATCGGTGGCCTGGAACATGCGCTGATCGCCCTGGTGATGGCCTTGGCCGCGTTGGCGATGTACCGGCCGACGGTGCGTACCTTCTTCGGCGGCAGTCCGGGTGAGCTGGAACGCTGAAACATGGCCGACACCAGCTCCGACACCTCTGATGCCGTCACCCGCGCGATCACCGCGGCCCGGGCTGCTGCCCATGCTGCGGGCCTGGACATAGAAGACACTGCGGACTCTGCAGACACTGCGGACACTGCGGACGTCCTGCACCCCACCGTCCGCACCACCCGCCGCCCCGGGGCACAGTTGACGTCCTTCACCTTCCACCTCGACGGCCTGACCTCCGCGGTCCGCGCCGGGGAGATCGAGTCCGCGTTGAACACCCTGCCCGGGGTGCAGGCGCGGGTGGTGTACTCCACGGCGATGGCGTGGGTGACGGCACCGGAGTCGCTGAACCCCGACATTCTGCGTGGGGTGTTCCACGAGTACGGGGTCGAGTCCTGGCTGACCGCGGCCTCGCTGCGCCGCCGTTCCGAACGTCTCACCGCCCCGGGGAGAAGGCATATCTCGGAGAACCGGCGACGTCGCGAGGAGCGGCAACGCCAGTCTCGGGAGACCACCGGTCACGGTGCCGGCAGCGGCACAGGACACCCGCCCGGCAGGGCACATTCCACCGGCGCCGGCACCACCGGCACGCGGGGCGCTTGGCTGTCCGGCGGGCAGGAGACCACCGAGGTGCTGCACACCGCCCGGGAGCTGATCACCGGTGCCCGGCTGCTGGTCGCCGCCGTCCTGGGGCTTCCGGTGGTCCTGCTGCAGATCCTCACCCCGTGGCAGTTCGACTACTGGCAGTGGGTCTGCCTGGCACTAGCGTTGCCGGTGGTGACGTGGTGCGCCTGGCCGTTCCACCGGGCGATGATCGCCGGGCTGCGTCGCGGTCTACCCGCCTTGGACGCCGCGTCGTCGACAGCCATCATCCTGGCCTACCTCTACTCGGCGTTCGTGCTGTTCACGGGGCCTGCCGGGGACCCGGGCTGGCGGGCGGGCAGCGTCCTCACCGCCTGGGGATACGACGCAGAGGCTCTGTTCCTCGATGTCGCCTGCGGCTGCACCGTGCTGCTGTTGTTCGGACGCCTGGCGTCGAGGCGTTCCCGGTTGCGCTCCATGTTGGCGCTGAACATCGTCCTGCCACCCGGGGCGTCCGGAGCGTCCGGCGTGCCTGGAACTACGGGAGCATCGGGTGACGACACGGTGACGGTGGTGCGGCGCGACCGGCAGGGGCGTCCGGCGAAGTTCACGATCACCCCGTCGCAGATCTGTGTCGGCGACGACGTCCTGGTCCACGGTGGGGAATCCATTCCCGCTGACGGCGAGGTCATCGGCGGGCGGGCCGAGCTGGACAACGGCCCCTTCGGTGGCGCACCGACCGACCGTCAGGATGGCGGGCAGGTTCAGGGGGCCGTCACCGTCGGATCGCAGGTCTTCGCCGGTGCCCGCCACCTTGGCGACGCGACGTCCGAACCCTTGAAGGTGCGGGTCAGCCGCACCGGATCACGCACCCGGATCGCCGCGGTGCGCCGGTGGATCGCCGCGGCGGAACAGGACGAGAACCGCCTCGACCAGCTGGCGACCCGCACCGCCAGCCTGCTGGTGCCGTGGGGTGTGGTCATCGCCGTCGTCGCCGGGTTGGGCTGGTTCGCCGTGCGCGACAGTGCGGACGCGGCTGTGGCGACTGCGCTGACCGTGTTGGTGGCGGTGGCCCCGGTGGCGTTGGCGGTGTCCACCACCCTGTCGTTGCGCATCGGCCTGGCCCGCGCGGCCGCCGGCGGCACACTGCTACGCAATGCCGATACCATTCACCAGCTCGCCGCGATCGACGCGATCATCTTCAATCGCTCAGGAACACTCAGTACCGGCCCGATGTCGGTCATCGGGGTCACCGCGGCGTCTGGCGAGAACCCGGAGCTGGTGCTGCGAGTGGCCGGTGCGCTGAGCCTGGAGAGCACCCACCGGGTGGCCCGGGCGATCGTCCGTGCCGACCGCGAGTCCCGTGACAGCGGCGCCGGCGGGCCGGAGGTGCCGCACTGGCTGGAGGCCGGGCAGGTGGAGGTCGATGAGCGCGGCGTGTTCTCGGCGACGATCGATCTGCCGGGACCGGACGGCACACCGGCCCGCCAGGTGCTGGCGAGTCTGTGGCGACCCCGGGATCTCTCGGAACTGACGAACCCGATGCTGGTCAATGCCGCGCTCAGCGGCGGGACTCCACTGGTGGTCAGTTGGAAGGGGCAGGACCGCGGTGTCATCACCCTGGCCGACACGTTCGCACCGGATGCGTCGAGTGCCGTCGATGCCCTGGAAACCGCCGGGGTGGAGACGTTCATGATGTCCCGCGACACCTACCGGGTCGCCCGGCGGATGGCTGATTCGGTCGGCATCTCAACGGTGCTGGCCGGCATCGCCCCGAACCGTAAGGCGGCGACGGTGCGTCGGGTGCACTCCCACGGGGCGACGGTGGCGATGGTGGGGGACCGGGACGTGGCGGACTGCCTCGCCGTCGCGGATATCGGCATCCTCATGGGTGCGGCCGACCACCTGGACCCGCCGTCGGTGGGACGCACCAGCGGTGCCGGTGCCGGGGACACCGATATCGTGCTGGTCCGCGAGGACATCTCCGCGATTCCCGAGGCACTCAACCTGGCCCGCCACGTGCGTTCCACGGTGAACGGCAACCTGCTCTTCGCCTGGGGCTACAACATCGCGGCCTTGGTCCTCGCGGTGACCGGCGTGCTCAACCCGCTACTCGGTACGGCCCTGATGCTCGGGTCGTCACTGCTGGTCGAGTGGCGTTCAGCACGTATCGGCCACCGCGACTACACCGCGACCGGGGGCATGGTCGGACGACCCCGTTATGCTGGGGTCAGTACACACAAGCGCACGTGAACGGGAGAGCAGTAGATGAGTAACCTGGTCAACAGCGAGGCAGCGATGGGCTCGGCCGTACAGGTCACGCCCGGCGGGGTGAACTCCCCGGTCCGCGCCTTCGGCTCCGTCGGCGGGGTGGCCCCGTTCATCGCCTCCGCCGCCGGGTCGCGACTCACCGACATCGACGGCAACGACTACGTCGACCTGGTCTGCTCCTGGGGGCCGATGCTGCACGGTAACGCCCACCCCGAGGTCGTCGCCGCGGTGCAGGAGGCGGCGTCCAAGGGTCTGTCCTTCGGTGCACCGACGCTGGCCGAGACCCGCCTGGCCCAGGAGATCATCGACCGCACCAGCGTGGAGAAGGTCCGCCTGGTCAACTCCGGCACCGAGGCGACCATGTCCGCGGTGCGCCTGGCCCGCGGCTACACCGGCCGCGACAAGATCCTGAAGTTCAACGGCTGCTACCACGGTCACGTCGACTCCCTGCTGGTCGCCGCCGGTTCCGGTGTGGCGACGCTGGGACTGCCCGATTCCCCGGGCATCACCGCCTCCGCCGCCTCCGAGACCATCGTGGTGGACTACAACGACCTGGATGCCGTCCGTCAGGCCTTCGCCGACAACCCCGGGGAGATCGCCGCGGTCATCGCCGAGGCCAGCGCCGGCAACATGGGTACGGTCCACCCGGACGAGGGCTTCAACGCCGCACTCAAGGAGATCGCCCATGCCGACGGCGCCCTGCTGATCCTCGACGAGGTCATGACAGGCTTCCGCACCTCGCGCTCCGGCTGGTTCGGGGTGGACGGTGTCGCCGGTGACCTCACCACCTTCGGCAAGGTCGTCTCCGGTGGCATGCCGGCCGCGGCGTTCGGCGGACGTGCCGAGATCATGGACATGCTCGCCCCGTCCGGCCCCATCTACCAGGCCGGAACCCTGTCGGGTAACCCGGTGGCCACCGCCTCGGGCCTGGCGTCACTGCAGTTGGCGGACGAGTCGACCTACGCCACCCTGCAGGCCAATGCCGACCGGCTGAGCTCACTGATCAGTGAGGCGCTGACCCGTGAGGGCGTGGTCCACCACATGCAGCGGGCGACGACGATGCTGTCGATCCGGTTCGCAGAGGGCCAGGGCCGCAACTTCGACGACATGGAGGCCGCGGACACCTTCCGCTACGCGCCGTTCTTCCACGCACTGCTGGACAACGGGGTCTTCGCACCGCCGAGTGTCTTCGAGACCTGGTTCGTCTCCACTGCGCTGACCGACGCCGACTTCGAGCAGATCGAGACCGCCCTGGTGCCGGCCGCGAAGGCTGCCGCCGCCGCGCGCCCCTGACCTGCCCCGCGCGCTCGGCCGTGGCACTTGCACTCTCACTCCCGCTCCCGGGTGGTTTTGACCCCCTCAGACCAACAGGGAGCGGGAGTAAGAGTGTTGCCTTGGTGCTTTACTCGGTGTCCGCAGTGTCCGCAGTGTCCGCAGTGTCCGTAGCATCCCCCGCGCCCCCGGTGTTCTCCAGCGCGTCCTCGATCAGCGGGAGGTAGTGCTCCAGCAACCAGGGCACGGTCAGCGGGTTGATCATCGACGAGCCGGTGACCAGCGACTGGTCGGTCGGCGCGACCTCGGCCCCACGTTCGATGGCGCTGATCGAGCCGTACACCGGGTGCGCGTGCATTTCCACGCGGTTGCTGTCGTCGGAGTAGAAGGTGAAGATCAGGTCCACGTCGTTGAAACGGGTCGCCTCCTCCAGACTGATCTGTGCGGAGTCGGTGCCCACGACCTCGAACTCGCGGAGTTCCTCGACGACCGGGGCGACCGGGAACCCCATGGCGCGCACCACAGCGGCACGCTGCTCGTCCGGCATGAACACCCCCATGTTCTCGCCGGGGCCCTGGTTGTAGATGAACGCGAAGTCATGGTCGGCGAACTCGGGGTGCTCGTCACGGACGGTGGCGAACTGGTCCTCGATCTCCTCGATCAACTCCGGGCCGCGCTCCTCCTGCCGCAGCGCCTCGGCGATGGTGTTCACCTGGTCCTCCCATTCGATGGTCCACGCGGCCTCGGGGTAGGCGATGGTCGGGGCGATCTCGCTGATCTGGTCGTACTGGTCCTGGGTGAGCCCGGACCAGGGGGCGAGCACGAGGTCGGGGTCCAGTGCGGCGATCTCCTCGGCGGAGACCTTCTCACCACCGGCGATCAGCTCGGGCAGCTCGTCGCCGGATTCCTCCACAGCCTCACGGATCCACGGCAGGTGGCCGGTCTCATCGGCACCCCAGTCATAGCGTTCGGTGCCGACCGGGGTGACACCGAGTGCGATGGCGGTCTCCGCGGACCCCTGTCCCAGCGCAACGACCCGTTCGGGCGTGCCGGTGATCTCGGCCTCGCCGAGTGCGTGGCTGATGGTGATGGTGTCGCCGCCGTCACCGCCACCATCGGCACTGTCGTCGGTGGAGTCGCCGCAGGCGGCGACACCGAGCAGGATCAGGCAGGACGCTGCGAGCAGGGCCAGCAGGGTGAGGATGCGGTGGGGGAAGGCCCGGACCGACGAATGGTTAGTCATGTGGTTAGCCTAACAGCAGTGGGTACATCCGGGAATTAATCGAAGTGTATGTCGTTCACCGTCAGTGTGTCACAGCTCACCGACCATGCCGTTCGCTTATGACCTCAGCAGCAGGGGCGGTAGGGTGTGAACCCATGACAACGATCGTCCACCTCGTCCGGCACGGGGAGGTCCACAACCCCGACCGCATCCTTTACGGCCGCCTTCCCGACTGGCACCTCAGTGTCCGCGGACGGCAGATGGCCGCTGCGGTCGCGCAAGACCTGGCCGACCACGACATCTCCTACATCGTCTCGTCCCCGCTGGAGCGGGCCCGCGAGACCGTCGCCCCGCTTGCTGACGCCCTCGGCGTCACCCCGGGAGTGGACGAGGACCTGCTGGAAGCAGGCAATGACCTGGAGGGACTGCACATCAAGGGTGTGCGTTCGGCACTGTGGAACCCGAAGCGGTGGCCGATGCTGAAAAGCCCGGCCACCCCGAGCTGGGGCGAGCCGTACAGCTCGATCCTCGACCGCATGTGGCGTGCCGTGGACACCGCCCGGCAGGGTGCGCTCGGTGGTGAAGCGGTGTGCGTCACCCACCAGCTACCGATCGTGACCATACAGCGTGACTCCGCCGGCCTGCCCTTGCGGCACAACCCGGCCCGCCGTCGTTGTGAGCTGGCGTCGGTGACCTCCCTCGTCTTCGAGGGTGACGACGACTCCCGCCTGGTCGACGTACTCTACTCCGAGCCGGCCCAGGCGCTCTGAGGGAACCAGAGAGACCAGAGAGAAAGGTGACTCCGGTGAGGGTAGCGACACGACGGTCCGACTCACGACGCCCGGCCTCCCGCGCAGGCCGCACCACCCGTTCGGTGGCCGCGGCGCTTATGGCTGCGTCCCTGGCTGTGGGGCTGGCCGCCTGCAGCGAGGACAACACCGCCGGTACCGACGCCGTCGCCACCGGCGGTTCCTTCGAGTTCGTCTCCCCGGGTGGGCAGACCGAGATCTCCTATGACGAGGATGATCGTCAGCCGGTCGGTGACATCTCCGGCGACTCCCTCATGGAACCGGGCACCACCATCTCCCTGTCTGACTTCGAGGGCGAGGTCGTCGTCCTCAACGCCTGGGGTCAGTGGTGTGGCCCGTGCCGCAGCGAGGCCGATGACCTGCAGCGCGTCCAGGAGAAGCTGGACGAGCACGGCAGCGGCACACTGCTGGGCATCAATGTCCGCGACTCGGTCGCCGACAAGGCCCGCGACTTCAAGACTGACAACGGGCTGACCTACCCCTCGATCTACGATCCGCCGTTCATGAGCGCCATGGCCCTCGGTGGCCTGCCGGCCTCGGTCATCCCCACCACGATCGTGTTGGACAAGGAGCACCGTCCGGCGAAGGTCTTCCTCCGTGAGGTCGACGACAAGGATCTCTGGGCCGCTGTGGAGCCACTGCTGTGAGTGACATCGGTTCCACCTTCGCCGACGCCGCAGCCTCGGGCCCGATCCTGTTGGCGTTGCTTGCCGCCGTGATCGCGGGACTGGTGTCCTTCGCTTCCCCGTGCGTGATCCCGCTGCTGCCGGGCTACGTCTCCTACCTCGCCGGCGTGGTCGGCGCGGACACCGAGTACACCAAGCAGGGCACGGTGGTCACCAAGAAGAGGGCACGTGCCGGTGGTGCCGCCCTGCTCTTCGTCGCCGGGTTCACCGTGGTATTCGTGCTGGCCACGACCACGGTTTTCGGTGCGATCAGTGCACTGAAGCTGAACGAGGACGTCCTGATGCGGGTCGGCGGCGTGGTCACCATCCTGATGGGTGTGGTCTTCATGGGATTCATCCGCCCGCTGCAGAACGACACCCGCATGGCGCCGAAGCGCTGGTCCACCGTGGCCGGGGCCCCGCTGCTCGGCGGGGTCTTCGCCCTGGGTTGGACGCCGTGTCTGGGGCCGACGTTGGCGGCCATCATCTCCGTCTCCGCCGGTACCGAGGGGATGACCGCCGTCCGTGGCGTCATCCTCATCATCGCCTACTGCCTGGGGCTGGGCCTACCGTTCATCCTGGTGGCGCTGGGTTCGGCGAAGGCCCTGGTCGGTGTGGGCTGGCTGCGGCGGCACTCGCGCACCATCCAGCTCATCGGCGGCGCCATGATGATCATCGTCGGTATCCTGCTGGTCTCCGGCCAGTGGGCACTGTTCATCGACTGGCTGCGCCAGGGCCTGGTCTCCGACACGACCTTGCCGATCTGATCCACCACCACTGATCCACAACTGACTGACTACTCTCGTACTCTGACGGAAAGGTCCCCATGCTTCGCTGGCTCCTGAAACTGCCGAAGAAGGCCTGGCAGTGGCTGACCAGGATGCGCACCGCGCTGGTGCTGCTCTTCCTGCTGGCACTGGCGGCCGTCCCGGGTGCACTGCTGCCGCAGCGGTCGCTGAGCGAGTCGAACGTGGAGGAGTACCTCGCCAACAACGGGCGCATCGCCGAGATCTACGACCAGCTGGGTCTCTTCGACGTCTTCAGCACGACCTGGTTCTCGGCGATCTACGTCCTGCTGTTCCTGTCGCTGATAGGTTGCATCCTGCCGCGCAGCTGGGACCACTACAAGGCACTGCGCACCCTGCCGCCGGCCGCACCAAAGCGGCTGACCCGGATGCCGAATTACGTCGAGGGCACCGTGGACCTGCCGGAGGACCAGGTCCAGAAGGACGTCACCGCACGCTTCAAGAAGTGGACCGGCGGGGCGACCGAAGCCGACAAGGACCGGGCCGGGAAGTGGTCCTACTCCGCAGAGCGCGGCTACATGCGCGAGGCGTCCAACCTGGTCTTCCACCTGTCCCTGGTCGGTGTGCTGGTCACCATCCTCATCGGACGTCTGGTCTACTACGAAGGCCAGGTCATCGTGATCGCCGGCACGGAGTCGCAGAGCTCCCAGTTCTGTAATACCGCGGTGGCGAACTTCGACAGCTTCCGGAACGGACCGGCGTTCGACGGAACCACCCTGAACCCGTTCTGCGTGAACGTGAAGAACTTCGAGGCCACCTACGAACCCACCGGCCAGGCCACGAACTTCACCTCCGACATCGACTGGGCGAAGGGGCAGGACGCCCTGAACCCGGTCGAGGAGTGGGAGCACACCCAGCTGCGCGTGAACCACCCGCTCAACGTCGATGGCGACCTGGTGTACCTGCAGGGCCACGGTTACGCCCCGACGTTCACCGTGGAGTGGCCCAACGGCGAGGTCCGCACCGAGACCATTCAGTTCCGTCCGGACGACCTGACCTACTTCCTGTCGTCCGGTGCGATCAAGATGGACCCACCGGCCGGCATGTACCCGGACCTCTACGACCGTCGTCAGAACCAGATCGCGATCCAGGGCCTGTTCGCCCCGACGGCGGAGTTCTCCGGTGAGAACGATGCTCTACTGCAGTCCTCCTTCCCGGCGATGACGGATCCGGCGGTGGCGATCGACATCTACCGCGGTGACACCGGCCTGGACTCCGGTGCCGGGCAGAACATCTTCGCCCTCGACTCCCGACAGCTGCACAGCGGTGCGCTGCAGAAGCTCGACCGGGTCAACCTGATGGTGGGTGAGTCCGTCACCCTCGACGATGGCACCAGGATCACCTTCGACGGCGCCGAGGAGTTCGTGAACCTCCAGGTCAGCCAAGACCCTACCACCACGTGGGTGCTGGGCTTCGCGGTGTTGATGCTGATCAGCCTGGTCGGTTCACTGACGATCAAGCGTCGCCGCTTCTGGGTCCGCGTCTCCGGCAACGGCGACGGCACCACCACCCTTCAGATCGCCGGGCTGGCACGAACCGACTCCGCCGGTTGGGGTCGTGAGTTCAACCGCGTCGCCGAGGAGCTGCTGCATCTGGAGGACGAGGAGCTGGACGGGGAGATCGAGCAGAACGATGGTGAGTGGGACGACTGGGAGGCCGAGTTGGACCGGGAACTGAACCGGGAGATCGCTGCGGGCGAGATCGCGGTGGAGCCTGAATCCGACACGGCGTCCGATGCCGCCGACGGCGACAACGACACCGACGACACCAAATGACCGCCCTGGTGACCGCTGAGTTCTAGGTCACGTAGTTTGGTCAACCTTGCTGACCGGCACTACTCTTGGGTGCCGTATGGCCGCAATCGGCCTGTGCGATTTTACGGAGGAAACGACGGATGAACGGCAACGAGGGGCTGGCGACTTTCTCGGACGTCGCCTATGCGACAACTGCAGGAATCTACCTGGTCGCCCTGGTGATTTCGCTGGTCTACTACGGCATGCTGCGCTCGGCGACCGATGCCCGTCGTGAACGGGCCCGCATCCTCGGGGAGTCCAAGGCCAAGGCCGACACTGCCTCGAAGGTCTCCGTCGGTGCCGGTGCCGGGGCAGCTGGTGCGTCCGACACCGTGGACACCGGCGACACCATCGACATTGACGAGAAGGACGCCGCCGACGACGGCAGCCACGACGTCTCCGGTATCGCCACCGGCTCGATGAGCGAGGAGGATCTGCCGAAGAACTTCCAGGTGGAGACCCTGCGCAAGAAGTTCCGTCGCACCGACCAGTGGGGTGGCATGGCCCAGATGGTCGTGTGGCTCGGTGTCGCGGTGCACTTCCTGTTCCTGGTCACCCGCGGTATCGCCGCCGAGCGTTTCCCGTGGGGCAACCTCTTCGAGTACGTCTCCGTGATCACGGGTGTGTCGATGTTGGTGGCATGTGTGTTGCTGCGTCGTCCGTCGATGCGGGTGGTGTGGCCGTGGCTTCTGGTCCCGAACATGATGATGATGTTCTACGCTGGCACCGAGTTGTACTCCGATGTTCAGCCGCTGGTCCCGTCGCTGAACTCCTACTGGTACTGGATCCACGTCTCCACCGTCTCCATCGGCGGTTCGATCGGCCTGGTCTCCGGTGTCGCCTCGCTCATGTACCTCTTCCGCCGTTCCCAGCCGAAGGGCAAGGAGAAGGGTTTCTTCGGCGCGATCGCCACGCCGCTGCCGGACGCCTCCAAGTTGGACGCCCTGGCCTACCGCACCGCGATCTGGACCCTGCCGATCTTCGGTCTCGGCGTGATCCTCGGCGCCATCTGGGCGCACTTCGCCTGGGGTCGCTTCTGGGGATGGGACCCCAAGGAGACCGTCTCGCTGATCACCTGGCTGCTGTACGCGGCCTACCTGCACGCCCGCGCGACCCCGGGCATGCGTGGCAAACCGGCGGCGTGGATCAACGTCGTGGCCTTCGTGACCATGGTGTTCAACCTCTTCTTCATCAATATCGTGGTTTCCGGCCTGCACTCCTACGCCGGGCTGAACTGACCGGACTGAACCGACCGGACTGAACTGATGCGTCCCGCTCTCGACCGGCCCCGCCGGATCACCCGCCTGCTGGTGACCGGTGGGGCCGGTTTCATCGGCTCCAACTTCGTGCACACCACCCGGGAGGAGTACCCGGAGACGGCGGTGACGGTGTTGGACGCCATGACCTATGCGGCGAACCCGGCGAACCTCGCGGGGCTGGACGGCCCCGATGGTGCTTCGAGTGGTGCCGCGAGTGGTGGCGTTGGTGCCGGTAGCGGCGGTGTGGAGGTCGTCGAGGGCGACATCTGCGATGCTGCGCTGGTGGATGAGCTGATTGGTGCGCTGGCTGCCGACACGTCTGCCGGGGAAATTGATGGTTCGGTCGGCGACGGTACGGCGGCGGTGGTCCACTTCGCCGCGGAGAGTCACAACGACAACGCCCTGCGTGACCCGCTGCGCTTCGTGCGCACCAACGTCGAGGGCACCGCGGTGCTGGCCGAGGCGTGCGTCCGACACGGGGTGCACCTGCACCACGTCTCCACCGACGAGGTCTTCGGTGACCTGCCGCTGCGTGGTTCTGGGGAGCCGGGGGCCGAGGACCGGTTCACCGTGGACACCCCGTACACCCCGTCGTCGGTGTACTCGGCGTCGAAGGCGTCCGCCGACCACCTGGTGCGCGGCTTCGTGCGCAGTCACGGGCTCAGCGCGACGATCTCGAACTGCTCGAACAATTACGGCCCGCGTCAGCACCCGGAGAAGTTCCTGCCGCGTCAGATCACCGGGTTGCTCGACGGGGAGGCCCCGCGCTTGTACGGCACCGGGGAGAACGTCCGGGACTGGATCCACGTTGACGACCACAACTCCGCGGTCTGGCGGATCCTGGAGGAGGGTGTCTCCGGTCAGACCTACCTGATCGGTGCTGACGGCGAGAAGTCGAACCTGGAGTGCATCCACGAGCTGTTGGCGGTCTTCGGCCGGGATTCCTCGGAGTTCGTGCACGTCACCGATCGTCCGGGGCATGATCTGCGCTATGCGATCGACCCGTCGTCGATGGAGTCCCTGGGGTGGACGCCGCACTACACCGACTTCTCCGAGGGGCTGGCTGCCACGGTCCAGTGGTACCGGGACAACCGCGACTGGTGGGAGGTCAGCCGCAAGAGTGCCGAGGAGGCCTACCGGCAGACCGAGGAGATCCTCGACCCGGAGGCGTGAGGGCACCCTGGGGGCATGGGGGCCAGCTTGGGGGAGGGAATTCCGGGTCCCGCCGAGGTGGCCTTGCACGTGGAGGAGCTGGTCGAGGGTGCCACGTACCGCGGGACCGTCGTCACCGGGTTCGTCCGGGATGCGGGGTGGGGACCACAGGGATCTGCTTCGAGTTCCAGGCGCAGGGGGCCGACCTGGACCCGTTGCACGGCGGGATCGTGCAGTGGCGCTGATTGGAATCTGTCCAGGGAATTTCAGAGTATGATGTATGCGCTGAGTTCCCGAGCTCTATAGTCAGATTCCATGACTGATTTCAAGAAGCTCCGCCTCGCCCTCATTGCCGGACTTGCTGTCCCGGCACTCGCCCTCACCGCCTGCTCTTCTGATGACTCCGACTCGGACTCCAGCTCGTCCGACTCCTCGAACGGCAGCGACAGCAGCGACAGCGACGGCGAGGACTCCGGTTCTGCCTCGGATGTCGAACTGGAAGGAGCCCCGGATGACTTCGAGCTCACCGCTCCGGGCTCGAAGCTGAGCCTTGGCGACGACGCCTACGTGGTCACTCAGCGTGGTAGCGGTGAGGATGACGACGAGACCTACCCGATCCAGTACTGGAAGGTCACCGCCCAGGAGATCACCGATGTCCCGAAGGAGGACATTGAACTTTCTTCCGACGCTGACGAAGTCGAGAAGTTCCTCTGCGTCAACTACGACATCGAGTTCCTCGGTGCCAGTGACGGGTCCAACCCGGAGACCTCCCATATCGTCAAGGAACCGTACATGCGTGCGGTCGACGACAACGGTAACGGTGCCAACACGATCCTCATGTCCAGTGGGGCCGACTGCGGGATCCACTCCTCCGACGAGCTCCCCAGTGGGCAGGACGAGCTGCAGGAGGGCAAGGTCTACAAGGATGCCGCGCTGAGCTACGAGACCAATGACGGCTCCGGAATCACCCCGACCGGTCTCGAGTTCCGCTTTGAGGCTGACCTCGAGGACCTGGAGAACGCCGACAGCATCTACTGGAACTAGTCGGCAACAATCCCGGTACGGGTTCAAGAGTCTCAGGTTTCGCACTGAAGTCTGAGACGACACAGGGCTAGACTTCGGTTCCATGACCGACTTCAGGATGCTTCGTCGCGCGCTCATCGCCGGAATCACCGTTCCCGCCCTGGCGTTGACCGCCTGCTCCATGGAAGAGATCAGCGGCGCGGTCTCCACAGACACCGCGAACGGTGCGGACGCCGGAAGTGGTGACGACGGCGAGGGAGACTCCAGCGACGGCGGCTCCTCGGGCTCCGATCTCCTGGACTTCGATGACGACGACTCGGTCTCCATCGAGGACATTGACCTGACGGGGGCGCCGGAGGACTTCGACCCCACCCAGCTGGGGAGGGAATTGTCGCTCGGCCAGTCGGCGTACGTCGTCACCCAGCGTCCTGCCGAGGACTCCGGTGATGGCGACAACTCTGCAGCGGCCTCGCCGAAACAGTACTGGAAGGTCACTGCCCAGGAACTGACCGATCTGGACAGTGACCACATCGAGGTTGGGGCGCACGCCGGCGAGGTCGAGAAGTTCGTCTGCATCACCTATGAACTGGAGTTTCTGGGCCTGGACGACTCATCAGAGTCGGCAGGTACTGCAGATGAGGAGGACCAGGACCTCCAACCCCCAGAGCTCCGCGCCGTCGATGAGGACGGCAATCCGGCCAATGTGGTCGAGGGGGCAGTGCCGGAGGACTGCGACATCGACCAATCCGATCTGCTTCCTGAAGCAATCGACGATCTCGAGGAGGAGGTCCTCTACCAGGGTGCGGTGCTGAGCTACCAGACCAATGACGGGGCCGGTGTCACCCCGACCGGCCTCGAGTTCCAGTTCGACGTCGATCTCGATGAGGACGAGGCCGAGAACGCTGACGGAATCTACTGGTACTAGCGGGTCACGCCCAGAATCAGGCCCAGAATCAGGCCCAGAATTACGCCAGGAACCGCGGCCGGGCCTTCTTCAGCAGGGCCAGGCCCTTGCGTAGCTGCCGGGGCCCGGTCGCCTCGGCGATCTCCGGGTTCGTGGTGAACGCCGCGTCCGAGCGAACCTCCGGGGCGTTCGAGGCATCCGCCCGCAGCATGTTGTTCGGCAGTGACAGCTTCAGCAGTGTGCGCTGCACCTGCATCAACTGCTTGGGGAAACTGTCGGTGTTGTACGGCAGACCGTACTCGGCGGCGATCTTCTCGACCTCGGTACTGATCGCCGAGAGGTGGTTCGACGGCATGTCGGGGAACAGGTGGTGCTCGATCTGGTGGTTCAGGTTGCCGGACATGATCGACAACACGGTACCGCCCCGGAAGTTCGCCGAGCCCAGCATCTGCCGCAGGTACCACTCGTCGCGGGTCTCCTCCTCCAGGGTGCGCTTGGTGAAGGTCTCGACGTCGTCGGGGAAGTGTCCGCAGAAGATCACCGCATAGGCCCATACGTTGCGGGCGATGTTGCCGATCACCGCGGTCTTCACCGCGGCCTTCGCCCGCTTCTTCGCCTCGAGTGCCCGGCCGGCACGGCTGGTCCGGTTCGCGCCCCTGCCGGGCAGCAGGTAGCCGACCACTGCGGCGACCGCCGGGAACAGGACGTAGTCCTTGCCGACCTGGCGTCCGACCTTCTTCACCGTGTCCATCAGACGCGGCTTGGTCTCCTCCCAGGTCTGGCGTCCGGTGAAGTAGCGTCCCAGATCCACATCGTAGAATCCGACGGCGACCTCGAAGAGGCTGGCCAGCACGATGTTGATCAGCGGCTGGAAGATGGCCATCGGGGTCCACGTGCGGTCGCGGGTCACCCGCAGCACGCCGTAGCCGATGTCGTTGTCCATGCCGATGATGTTCGTGTAGGTGTGGTGCACCACGTTGTGCGAGTGCTTCCACCCCGACGACGGGCCGGTGTTGTCCCACTCCCAGGTGGAGGAGTGGATCTCCGGGTCGTTCATCCAGTCCCACTGGCCGTGCATCACGTTGTGGCCGATCTCGAGGTTCTCGAGGATCTTCGCCATCGCCAACATCATGCCGGCAGGCACGGTGACGGTGGAGGACGACGCGGTGGCGATCCGTGCGATGAGGTCGAGGGTGCGCTGGGCGCGGATCAGGGACTTGATGTAGTCGGCGTCCCCGGCGCCGAGGGCGTCGCGGTGCTCGTTCTCGATGGCGGCGAGGCGGGCTCCGATGTCACGGATGTCCTCGTCGGAGAGATGGGCGTAGGCGTTGATGTCCTGGATAGCCAAGTTCTCTTCTCCCTCTTCCGTTTCTTAATCAACTGTTGGCGATGTGCAGGCGTCCCGAAGGCACGCAGCTGCAGGTCCGGATCTGCTCGCCGGGCCCGTAGGACGCTCCGTCGCGCAGGTCGACGGCGATGCCGTCGGTGATGGGGGTGACACATGTCCGGCAGATGCCCATGCGGCAGCCGTGGACCAGGTTGACCCCGCAGGCCTCGGCGGCCTCGAGGATGGTGGTGGATCCGGACGAGGTGGTGGTGACACCGGTCCCGCCGAACTCGATCTCGCCGCCGAGGTCCTCGGGGTTGATCTCACCGGTGCCGGCGCCGGCACCCTGGTTGTGGAACTGTTCGGTGCGGGTGCCCGGCATCGCCTCGATGAGGTTGTCGAGCAGCGGCACAGGGCCGCAGGCGTAGCGTTCGCGGGTCTCCCAGTCCGGCACCGATGACTGCACGTTCTGGCCGCTGAGGCGTCCGGACTCCGTGGAATCCCAGCGGATCAACCGGTAGGACGGCGACTCCTCGGCCAGTGCGTCCAACTCGGCGGCGAACGGGTCCGGGGGAGTGGGGCCACGCTCGCTGTGGATGTGGACGACGTCGGGCATGGTCGTGCCCGGGTGCTCCTGGTGCAGCCACCGCAGCATCGACATCACCGGGGTGATGCCGGCGCCTGCGGTGATGAACAACAGCTTGTCGGGTACCGGGGAGGTCAGGTGGAAGTCGCCGCCGGGGGCGGAGAGCCGGATGATCTGACCGGCGACCGCATGGCTGGCGACGTGCCCGGAGACCTCGCCGCCGGGCACCGGCTTCACGCTGACCGTCAGGCTGCGCGGCTTGCGCACCGGCGGGTTGGTCAGTGAGTAGCAGCGCCAGCGCCAGCGGCCGTCGATCTGCAGGCCGAGGCCGATGAACTGCCCTGCCTGGAAGGTACCGACCATGCCGGGGCCGGGTTCGATGGTCAGGGTGGTGAAGGGCCCGTGCTGTTCGACCGAGGTGATCCGCCCCCGGATCTCTCGTCCCCGCAGCGGGTCGAAGAGGGTGGCGTAGTCGGTGGGAGTCAGCGGCGTCGTGAATCCCCTGAGCGCCGGTGCCAGTGGCTTGGCCATGGTGGCGGCTCGCGCGAGGAGCTTCCCGAATGGTCGTTTTCTCATCCGAGAAATTTTACTGCCAGAAACATATTGATTCAAGGCAGTGCTGGTGCAGTCCGGCCGCCTGGCGTCCGGCCGCGGCGACAATGGCGACGATAGGATGGTGCGCATGACTGAGATCACCGACCTCGCGATCCCGGGTGCCTGGGTCGCCACCCCGAAGATCTTCCCGGACGACCGGGGCACCTTCCACGAGTGGTTCAAGGCGGACGTGGTTGCCGACAAGCTCGGCTACCCGCTGGATATCCCGCAGGCGAACCTGTCGACCTCGAAGGAGGGCGTGATCCGGGGAGTGCACTTCGCCGACGTTCCCCCGGGCCAGGCCAAGTACGTCACCTGCGTCGCCGGACGTATCGTCGATGTCCTGGTCGACCTGCGGCGCGGCTCACCGACCTTCATGAAGCACATCGTGGTGGAGCTGTCCGAGGAGAACCGCAGGGGACTGTACGTGCCGGTCGGTGTCGGCCACGCGCCGGGCATTCCCGTCGGTGGCGGCCCGGCCTCGTTGAACTATCTGATGTCTGAGGGTTACAACCCTTCCGTGGAACATGGCATCAACCCGCTCGACCCCGCTCTTGGCATTGACTGGGGCGCCCATGGCCTGCCCATGGGTGACCTCGTCCTGTCGGACAAGGACCGTGACGCGCCCACCGTCGCCGAGTTCGAAGCGTCCGGCCGGGCCCTGCCGTCCTATGACGAATGCCTCGGCTGGGAGAAGGAGCTGCGGCTGACCTGGGAGGCCGTCCAGCAGGAAGCGGACGACTGATGCGTGGCATCATCCTCGCCGGCGGAACCGGCTCCAGGCTGCGCCCGATCACCCTCGGGGTGTCGAAGCAGCTCGTGCCGGTCTACGACAAGCCGATGATCTACTACCCGCTGACCACGCTGATGCTCGCCGGTATCCAGGAGATCCTGGTGATCACCACGCCGGAGGACAATGACCAGTTCCGACGCCTGCTCGGCGACGGTTCCCAGTTCGGTGTCTCCATCGAGTACGCCGTGCAGGACGCCCCGAACGGCCTGGCCGAGGCCTTCATCCTCGGCGCCGACTTCATCGGGGATGAGCCGGTCGCCCTGGTGCTCGGCGACAATATCTTCTACGGTGCCGGCCTGGGCTCCCAGCTGCGCCGCTTCCGGGACGTCACCGGTGGGGCGATCTTCGCCTACTGGGTCGCCGACCCGACCGCCTACGGGGTCGTGGACTTCGACGCCGACGGGACGGCGACCTCGCTGGAGGAGAAGCCGGACGATCCGGCGTCCAACTTCGCGGTGCCGGGGCTGTACTTCTACGCCCCGGACGTCGTCGACATCGCCCAATCGCTGGAACCGTCGGAGCGTGGCGAACTGGAGATCACCGACGTCAACCGGGCCTACCTGGAGCGTGGGGACCTGCAGGTGGAGATCCTGCCGCGCGGTACCGCCTGGCTGGACACCGGCACGGTGGACAACCTCATGGCCGCGGGCGATTTCGTGCGCACCATCGAGCAGCGCCAGGGGTTGAAGATCGGCTGCCCGGAGGAGGTCGCCTGGCGGATGGGCTTCATCGATGATCGTGCCCTTGTCGCCCGTGCTGAGCAGCTGGGCAAGGCTGACTACGCGGACTACCTGCGCCTGCTGCTGCGTCGCGGTCGGGACCGGTGAGTTCCGGGCACATGGGTGGTTCGGACGGGGGCAGTGGCGCCGACGAGGGCGGTGGTGCGGACGCAGTGATCGCCCGGGTGCGGGCCGGCTTCCCTTCGCTGAGCTGGTCATCGGTGTCGGTACCGCCGCAGGGCATGGACCACGAGGTCGTGGTGCTGCACGATGGTGCTGATGCCGGTGCTGATCTCGTCGCGCGGCTGCCCCGCACGGACGCCTACCGCGACCAGGCCCCGGTCGAGGCCGAGGTGCTGGAGCTGCTGGCTGGCCAGGTGATGTCATCGGACGTCGCCCCGGTACAGGACGTCCCTTCCGTACGGCTGCCCGTCCCTGCGCTGACCACCGCCGACGGCTCGGTGACCCTGCAGGGCCATATCGCCGGTGAACCGCTGGACGCACAGGTCTACTCGACCTTGGGCGCCGGCCGTCAAGACACGGTGACCAGGCAGGTCGCCGGACTGATGCGACTGTTGCACGGGGTGGACGTGATGTCCCCGCCGGTCAGCAACGTGGTGTCCTGGTGGTCGGCGGAGGGAAGGGTGAACACCACTTCGCCGCGGGCGCTGCCGGCGAAAGCTGCGCTGGTGAGGTCCCGGGCGTCCGAACTGCTGCCGGGCCGGATCGCTGCGGCAGACCTGGGGATCGTGGAGTCGATTGTGCAGGACGTCGAGGTGCTGCTGTCCTCGCAGTTGTCGGCCTCAGACGGACGGCTGATCCACTCGGACCTCTACGACTCGCACCTGCTGTGGGACGGTGCCAGTCTCGGGGTGATCGACTTCTCCGACATGAACATCGGGGACCCCGCCCTGGACTACGCCCACCTCTTCGCCCTGGACCCGGCGTTGCCGCGCCGGGTGGCAGAGCTGGCTGGTGATCTGGTTGGTGATCTCCTGGAGCGGGCGTGGACCTACGCCCGGTGGGATGCGGTGTTCCTGCTGCTCGACCACCTGCGCACCGGACACACCCCGGCCTCGGTGGCCTGGGAGGGCTTCGACCGGGCCCGGAGCGTCACCCCGCCCACACGGTGATCCGCCCGGGACCCGCACGGGAAAGTGGCGACAGTCTCGGTCAGGCGGCGCCTTCGCCGCGTCCCTCGGACTGGCCGTCGTTTCGACCGTCCCCGTGGCCGTCGGTGCGTCCTTCACCACGGTTGTCGTTGGACTTGTCGGTGTTGCTCTCCCCGGTGGCCGGCTCCCCCTCATCCTTCGCGGAGGGGGCGTCCTGCCCGGCGCGTTTCTCCTTCTTCGTCTCCCGGTCGTAGCGCTCCCGGGCCTCCTCGATCCGGCGTTCCTCCTCACGCTGGGCCTTGAAGCGTTCCTTCTTCAGGTTCCAGAGGAAGTCCGGGTCGTCGTCCGGGCCCTTGCGCTCGACAGGCTGGCGCTTCTGCCGTCCGAGCTGGGGGAACTGGCCGTTGCCGGATCCGTTGCTCGGCCCCTCGCCGTTGTTCCAGGTCTTCGGACCGAAAGCCTTCCACAGTACGATGACGGTGACGATGATGAGCACGAGAATCACCAGTCGTCCCATGGTTGCTGCCCTCCGGAGGTTGACGTGCGTCGAATATGGTCTACAGACTCCATGCTAGCCGCATGGTGGGGCTACGTCGATTCTCGCGTGTGAATGCTGTTCAACGGATCGCGGGGTAGGCGACGAGGAAGCGGTGCGGACGTGGTGGGGAAGTAGTGGGAAAGCGGAGGATTGGGTGTCGGCCCGGGGCGGTCGTAAGCTGGTGGGCGTGAACGACACCAGCAGCAACGACACCAGCGTGAACAACACCAGCAGCTCCGAAGATCTCGCCCCCACCAAGCTGTCCGGGAAGGCCTGGCGTGACATCTTCCTCTACGGCCTTGCCCGGGTCGTGCTGTTCCTGGTGCTGACCGTGCTGATCCAGTCTGTCGCTATCCTGCTGGGCATGGGCCAGAGCTTCCCGCTGCTGATGAGCGCACTGCTGGCGCTGATCATCGCCTTCCCGCTGTCGATGTTCCTGTTCAAGGGCCTGCGACTGCGGGTCAACGAGCAGATCGCCATCCGGGACGCCGGACGCCGGGCCCACAAGGAGCAGATGGCTGCGCAGCTGGAGGACCGGCTGAACTAGGGGGCTTTCAGGGGAAAGGGGTGACTTCGCGCCGTTGATCGCGTCACTCGCCCTGCCGGGTGTCGCTCGTAGCACCTCTGCCTTTTTCGTTCAGCGGAGCATAACACTCCGACCTACAGGTCTCATGATGTGAGAATCGCGTGAGGTGCTAAAAGTGGCGGATCCCTGTATCCACCGATCGGTGGATACGGGAATCAACCGCAGCGCAGCTGGTTGGCCGATGTGCGCAGGGGTGTCTGCCTCGTAGCGTCATATGCATGACGAAGAACACTGCGACCACGACAACACCCGCTGTGGAGGTCACTCATCTCCTCAAGCGCTACCGGGGGAAGCCTGACCCGGCCGTCGACGACATCTCCCTGACCGTGGCGGCCGGCGAGATCTTCGGGATCATCGGTCCCAACGGTGCCGGTAAGACCTCGACCGTCGAGTGCATCGCCGGGCTGCGTGACCCGGACATGGGCACCGTGAAGGTCCTGGGGCTCGACCCGCGCACAGACAAGGACGAGATCCACCAGGTGCTCGGGGTGCAGCTCCAGGAGAGTCAGTTCGGCGAGGTGAGTATCAAGACGCACCTGCAGCACATCTACGACAAGCTGGGGGTCCGTGACCGGGCATCGGCGGTGGGGAGGCGTGTCCGCTGGCGGGACGTGTGGCCAGCAGGTCCAGTCCGACGTCCACAAGGTTGCTGCGGCGCAGGTCAGTGACCTGGCCAAGGGGAATCCAGCTCGGTGTCCGGGAGTCGCCGTTGGACTCTTCACGCAGGTCGCAGGCCGTCCCGGAATGCTCGGACGCTGTGGGTTGTGGCTTGCGATCTGCCCCGGAGGCCGACCCGTCCAGGGGCACCTCGTAGAAGATCCCGATGTTCTGGTGCGGCACACCACGCACTGCCTCGTGCGCCGGGATGACCCGGGAGTCCACGCCGAGAAGTCGGACGACCCGGCCGGTGCGTCCGGTCTCCTCGGTGATTTCGCGCACTACCGTGTCGACCGGGTCCTCCAACGGTTCGACGCCCTCGCCGGGCAACGTCCAGGTCTCCCGGGCATCGGTGGGGTCGGTGACGGCGACCATGAGCAGGGCGCCGTCGCGGACACAGACACCGTAGGACGCCATCCGCCGTGTCGGTTCGGTCGGGCCAGATCCCTCGCCTGCGTCGTCCGCCATGACACCGCAGTTTACTGGGTGGCCAGGATGACCAGGTTGATGACGGCGTTGGCGGCAACGCCGATGCCGATGCCGCCGAGTGTCCATCCGACGGCTTTGTCGCTGTGGCGGGAGAACCAGTCGTTGATCTTGCGCAACGTCGGGTCGACCCGTTCGTGGAGGGCAATCCGTCCGATGCACAGCACGATCGCCGGGATGACCATGACCAGGCAGTATACGGTGATACTTGCAGTGAGCTCCAGGGGGCTCAGATCGGCCGCGGTGAGCATGGCGATGGCGGCGAGGTAGGGCAGCATCGTCAACATCTCGATGCTGGTGCCGACAAGGGCGAGCTTCACCAGCGAGCCTGCGCTGCCACTCCCGGCGTCCGACAGGGCGCGGGAGCGCCAGCCCTCCAGCCTGCCGACCTTGCCGTCGGCGCGGCTACGGTGGATGCGTGACTCGGCGACATAGCTGAGGATGATCAGCACAATACCGACGACCAGTTGAATGATCCGCCAGGCCAGGGAGGGGACGGTATCCAATGGTTCTCGCAGTGCTTCGACCAGGGAGTCCGCGCCAGCGGCGAGAGCAAGGCCGACCAGGAAGTAGAAGAGCACGACGGTGCCCAGGGAGGACGCGAGTCGGCTGATGCGGAGCTTGCCGGGGGTCAGCAGTAGCCAGATCGGGATGAGCAGCGTGCCGAAGCTCGTGCTGTCGACGAGCGCGAGGACAACGAGGACGCCGATGAATGCCGTGGTCATCGGATGTCCCCGGACCCGTCGGGATCCCCGGGATCGCCGGAACCGACGGGGGCAGTGACGAAGAGTCGGTCGAGGTAGACGTCCAACAGGGTGCGGACGGTGGCCGGCGGGTACATCTCACCGGTGGTGACCGCCTCGACGGTGAGCCCGTCGATGTAGCTCATCAGTGCCAGCGCCTCGTGTTCCGGGTCGGATGCCTCGGCGACCTCGCCGGTGCGTTGGGCACCGGCGATGGCGTCACGCAGGCCTTCCCGGAGCTCGGAGGCCGAGCGGTGGTGGATCGCGGCGAGTTCGGGGTCATTGACGGACCAGTGCAGGAATGCCAGCCAGACCCGTGACTCCCGTACGCGCTCCTCGGTGAGGGGCAGGAGTGCCTCAGCCAGTCCGAGGTGCCGCCCGAATACGTGGGGCGCCCCGGTGCCGGGGCGTCGCCTACGCCAGCAGCATCGCGACCAGCATCGCCACCGACCAGATCAGCATACCGCGTCCGGTCAGCCCCAGCACCGGGATCAGCTCCTTGCCCGTGGCCCCGCGCACCACCGGCATCGCGGCGACGAGCAGCAGCGGCACCGATGCCAGGCTGATCAGGGCGGCGACGCTCGCGGCGGACACTGCCACGGTCACCAGCACCGACACCGACACCAGGCCCACGTAGAGCTTCCGGGTGTTCGCATCGCCCAGGATCACCGCAAGGGTGGTCTTGCCGGCCTCGGTGTCGGTGGGGATGTCGCGCAGGTTGTTGACCAGGTTCACCGACGCTGACAGTGAGCCGACACCCACGGCCAGCAGCGCGCCGACCCAGGAGATCCGCCCGGACTGGGTGAACTCGGTGCCCATCACGGCGATCAGGCCGAAGAACACGAACACCGCGACCTCGCCCAGTCCCCGGTAGCCGTAGGGGTTCTTACCGCCGGTGTAGAACCAGGCGCCCAGGATGCATACCGCTCCCACCAGGATGAACCACCAGGCCGACACCAGGGACAGTACGATGCCGGCCACCCCGGCCACGCCGAAGCACAGGAAGGCGGCGTACTTCACCTTCTCCGGGGCGACGAGGCCGGAGCCGGTGAGACGCAACGGACCGGTACGGTCATCGTCGGTGCCGCGGATTCCGTCGGAGTAGTCGTTGGCGTAGTTCACACCGATGATCAGGGCCATCGCCACCACGGCGGCGAGCAGGGCGCGCCACCAGGACGCGTCCCCGTCGTAAACGGCGGCGGCGGTGCCGGCGAGGACGGGGGCCGCGGCATTGGCCCAGGTGTGCGGGCGGGCGCCGGTCAACCAGTCGGCGGCGGTGGCGGTGCGGGGCTGGGGGGCGGTGCTGTCGCCGGCCCCGGTCGTCTCGGACGAAGTCATGGCCTAGAGCCTAGTCGCCGCCAGTCGCTGCACGGCCTGCCGGTCGAGCTTTCCCGGGCCGGTCAGCGGAAGGTGCTCGTGCTCCTCGAGCTGGAGAGCCCGTCGGGGGATCAGGTGTGCCTCGACCCCGGCGTCCCGCAGGGTGGCGCGGACCAGGTCGGTGATGTCCCTGGCTGGAGCATCCGCGCCCGGGCCGCCACCTTCGACGACGGCGACGACGATCTGCCCCCACTGTTCATCGGGCAGCGCGGTGACACAGGCGGTGAACCCGGCCGCATCGAGGGCATGTTCGACATCCTCCGGCAGGATCTTCAGCCCACCACTGGTGATCGCCCCGTCGGCGCGGCCGAGGATGTTCAGCATCCCGTCGTCGAGGCGTCCGAGATCACTGGTGCGGAAGACCTGCGGGGCGGGGAAGGCTTCGCCGGAGTCGACGTTGCGGTAGCCGGTCGCCACGGTTGGCCCGCTGAGCAGCACCCGGCCGACACCGTCGGGGTCGGGGTCCTCGATCTCCACGGCGGTGCCGGGGATGGGTGTCCCGTCGTAGACCATGCCGCCGGCGGTCTCGGAGGAGCCGTAGGTGCGGACGATCCGGATCCCCTCTGCCGTACACCGTTCGACGAGGTCGTCGGGGCAGGCCGCACCACCGACGAGGATGGCGGAGTAGAGCCGCAGGGCGGTGATACCGTCCATTGCGGCCACGGCGGTGGCCACTTCGTCCGGCGTACCGGATGCCGTGTTCGCCCTGTCCGCGTCGTCCAGCAGCCGACGCAGCTGGGTCGGCACCAGGGAGGTGTAGAGGTCCTCGTGCTGGTGGGTGATCCGCAGCAGGGCCGTGGCCTCGGCGAAGGCCGCGGTGGTGAACCGGGCGGCGGCGGGCAGGACGGCGGGCTCGAACCCGGCGTGCAGGCTGCGCAGGATGACCTGTACCCCGGCGATGTGGTGCGGCGGCAGCGCCAGCAGCCAGGGGCCGGGCTCCACGTTGTAGCGCTCACGCAGGTAAGACGCCGTGGCCTCGGCGGAGGCGGTCAGTGCGTCTGCCGTGAGCACCGCACCTTTCGGCGTCCCGGTCGACCCGGACGTGCATGCCACCAGTGTGCCGGGGGTTCCGGGGCATCCGGTCTCACCGGCGTCCATGACGGCGGCGAGGTGACGTCCGGCATCATCGGGGGAGATGGGCAGCACGGCCCGGCCTCCGGCGAGGCAGTCGCGTAGGACGGGCAGGGCCGCATGCACGCTGGCCGAGCTGAGGGAGATAGGCAGGGGTTCGAGCGTCACCCTGCCCAGAATACTCCGCGGGATACTCAGGTCAGCAGGCCGAAACTGTCGACGAAGTCGAAGGCGAGGATCGCCTCGAAGTCGGTGGCCTCGCGGTCGTGGACGACGGCGAAGGCGGCACGGACATCGTCGGTGGTGGCTGGGGTGTGTCCTTCGTGGATCAGGTGGGCGACGATGTCGCTGCGCTCCGGCCGGGTCGGGAGAACGCCCAGGACGGTGCTGGCGGTTCCGCTGGTGTCTCCGTCGAGTGGGGAGCGGTACCAGCTGATGAGCTTGGACAGTGTGTTGATCATGGGGTCACCTCGATTCCAGGGTGCTTCAGAGTGGTCCAGAGTGGTTGTCTACTTAGTAGAGGGTAGATTCAATGGTGGGGATAGTCAAGCATTTCGGAAGATGATGCAGTTCAGCGTGGAGTTTCCGTGCGGATCCGTCGCTCACTGTGATGCATATGCTGACACCATCGTCGATCTCGACCGAGATGATACGTCTCCGGGAGATCGGGACTGACCGGCGGTGGGGGACGCTGCGTCCGGCACGGTCCCGACGTGGGGCGACGCTGCGTCCGGCTGTGCCGCCGGGTCCACTTTTCCGCCTTTTCATGCCATGGTGTGGCCGAAAAGTGGACCCGGAGAAACGCGCCGTGGGTGTGGGGGGAAGGCCCCGGTGTGTTCGGTGTGCTGAGGACCTAGTGGCCGGAGGTTCCGCCGGTGCCGAAGAGGTCCCAGCCGAAGGCCTCGTACAGACGGCCCTGGGTGATCCACAGCAGGCCGATGATCACCGCGAGGATGATCACCAGGAAGATCAGCCCGGCGGCACCGCGACGCAGCGGCGAGATCTGGCCGGAGGTCTGGCCCTCAGCGGCACCGTCGGCGTGGGCCGGGGCGGTGAGCTTGATGCCGATGGCGAAGAGGATCGGCAGGCCGGCGCCGAGGAGGAGACCGGCGAGGGTGACGGAGAGAAGGTCGCTGAACAGTTCCATTGTCTAGAGGTCCTTCCGGTGGTCGGCGGCGGCGTCGGTGGTGTCGACGAAGTGAGCGGGGTCGTGCATGCCGGTGGGGGCACCGGACAAGGCGAGGCCGGCGGTGTCGGCGACCTCGGTCACGACATCGGCAGCCCCGGCAGATTCGGCAGTGTCGGCAACTTCGGTGGTGAGGCTGGCTGATTCGCCGGCGAACTCCACAGCGGAGTCGGAGTGGGCGGCCTCCGGGGCGAGACCGTGCTCGTCCCAGTCGGCGTTGACGTTGTCGGCGTGGACCGGCTGCTTACGGGCCTTGATGATGATCGCGGTCACGACGGCGACCAGGATGGCGAAGGCGGCCAGGGCCCCGCCGGCCATGTTCGTCGCCGAGGTCACGGCGTCCGAAATGATCCAGATGCCGAAGGACACCAGGGCGGCGATCGGGATGGTGGTGACCCAGGCGATGGCCATGCGTCCGGCGACACCCCAGCGCACGTCGGCGCCGGGGCGTCCGACACCGGAGCCGAGGATCGAGCCGGTGGCGACGTGGGTGGTGGACAGGGCCATACCGAAGTGGGCGGAGGTCAGGATGATCGCGGCCGAGGAGGTCTCGGCGGCCATGCCCTGCGGGGAGGAGATCTCCACCAGGCCCTTGCCGAGGGTGCGGATCACGCGCCAGCCACCGGAGTAGGTGCCGGCGGCGATGGCGAGGGCACAGGACGCGGTGACCCAGAACGGCATGTTGGCGGCCTGCTCGAGGTGACCGGAGGCGACCAGCGCGAGGAAGATGACACCCATCGTCTTCTGGGCGTCGGAGGTGCCGTGGGCCAGGGCGACCAGGGAAGCCGAGCCGATCTGACCGGCGCGGAAGTACCTGTCGCGCTCATTCTCGCGGGTCTTGCGGGTGAACCGGTAGACACCGCGGGTACCGATGCTGGCGACCAGGCCGGCGATGATCGGGGCGGCCAGGGCCGGCAGCACGATCTTGGCGAGCACGCCGTTCCACTCCACACCAGCGACGCCCAGCGCGCCGATGGCAGCGCCGATCAGGCCGCCGAACAGGGCGTGGGACGAGCTGGACGGCAGGCCGAAGAGCCAGGTCACCAGGTTCCAGACGATGCCGCCGATCAGTCCGGCGAAGACCACCATCAGGAGTTTGTCGGCTTCGGCGACGACGCTGAGGTCGAAAGCGTCGAGGTCGACGATTCCGCTCGCGACGGTTTTGGCCACCTCGACCGACAGGAAAGCGCCGACGAGGTTGAGGATCGCGGCCAGGGCGACAGCGGTCTTCGGCTTCAGGGCCTTCGTGGCGATCGACGTCGCCATGGCGTTGGCGGTGTCGTGGAAGCCATTGGTGAAGTCGAACGCCAGGGCGGTGCCGATCACGAGGATGAGGATGAGTAGCTCAATGGTCACACAGGGAGAATCTCTCTCCGGGCCGGGAAATACCAGGGGTGTCCACCAGATGGGGGTGGTGGCGGGTGGGGTGTTTCCGGATGGGGTGAATGGTGGGGAAATTCACGCTTCGTCGGGGGAAGTTTTTCGGGTTTTCGCAGGTAGGGGGCGGTCGGTGGGTGAATCCTGGTGCGGGGTTGAGAGACTATGGGAATATCCAACGAATTCCCTGCAGGTCAGCGATTCGAGGGGGAGGGAAGGAATTCACCGACTTGTCTGTGTTATGCAACCCTGTGTTCATCTTGGTCTGAATGGTGACCGGGATTCACCGTCGGCCCCTGATGGGAAAGTCGTTACTGCGGCCGTCGGACGCCCGGACCGGGCGCCGCGCAAGTATGGCATATTTCACACTCCTCCACCGGTTCAGTGGCGGTCCGGCGACGGGACTGTGCGGGGCCGGTGGAGGGACTGCGCCGGTTCGGTGCCGGCGTCGGGTATCGGTTCAGTAGTAGTAGGGGAACTCGTCCCACCGCGGCGCGCGCTTCTCCAGGAACGCCTCCTTGCCCTCCACGGCCTCGTCGGTCATGTACGCCAGGCGGGTGGCCTCGCCGGCGAAGACCTGCTGGCCCATCAGCCCGTCGTCGGAGAGGTTGAAGGCGAACTTCAGCATTCGCTGGGCGGTGGGGGACTTGCCGTTGATCTTGCGTCCCCACTCGATGGCGGTGTTCTCCAGCTCGGCGTGGTCGGCGACCCGGTTCACCGCGCCCATCCGGTGCATCGTCTCGGCGTCGTAGGACTCTCCGAGGAAGAAGATCTCGCGGGCGAACTTCTGGCCGACCTGCTTGGCCAGGTAGGCCGAGCCGTAGCCGGCGTCGAAGGATCCGACGTCCGCGTCGGTCTGCTTGAAGCGTGCGTGCTCGCGGGAGGCCAGGGTCAGGTCGCAGACCACGTGCAGGCTGTGTCCGCCACCGGCGGCCCAACCGTTGACCACGGCGATGACGACCTTCGGCATGGTGCGGATCAGCCGCTGCACCTCGAGGATGTGCAGGCGTCCTCCCTCGGCCTTCACGCGTGCCTCGTCCACACCCTCGGCGGTGGCCTGTTCCACATCCGAGTCGTGGGAGGAGGCGTACTGGTACCCGGAGCGTCCGCGGATGCGCTGGTCGCCGCCGGAGCAGAACGCCCAGCCGCCGTCCTTGGAGCTGGGGCCGTTGCCGGTCAGCAGGATGGTACCGATGTCGGGGGAGCGGCGGGCGTGGTCGAGGGCCCGGTAGAGCTCGTCGACGGTGTGCGGACGGAAGGCGTTGCGCACCTCGGGACGGTCGAAGGCGATGCGCACGATGCCGTTCTCGCGGCCCTCGCCGGCGTGCCGGTGGTAGGTGATGTCGTCGAAGTCGAAGCCGGGGACCTCGCGCCACTGCGTCGGGTCAAAGGGGTTGTTGGTCATGCTGCCATCGTAGGGTGTGGGCATGGAGATTCCCGCGATTCCCGGCCTTCCCACGCTCCCCGCCCTCGACGATGTCCGCGACCGCGCCTGCGTGGTCACCTGCCCGCTGCGTGTGCCCTTCCGCGGGGTGACCGAGCGCGAGGTCATGCTGGTCGAGGCGCCGAACGGCTGGGTGGAGTGGTCGCCGTTCCTGGAGTACGAGGCGGAGGAGGCGTCCCGCTGGCTGCGCTGTGCGGTGGAGCTCGGCTGGGGTGAGCCGCCCGCTGCGGCGCTGACGTCCGTGGAGGTCAACGCCACGATCCCGGCGGTGGACGTCGCCGCCGACCCGGAGGCCGTCCCGCGGCTGCTGGAGCGCTACCCCGGCTGTATGACCGCGAAGGTGAAGGTCGCCGAGCGCGGCCAGGCCCTGGCCGACGACATCGCCCGGGTCGCCGCGGTGCGCGAGGCACGCCCCGGCATCGCTATCCGGGTGGATGCCAACGCCGGCTGGAGCGTTGACGAGGCTTTCGAGGCAGCCGTCGCGCTGACTGGTCCCTCCCGCGGTGGCGGCCCACTGGACTATATGGAGCAGCCCTGCGCCACTGTGGAAGAACTTGCCGAGCTGCGCCGTCGCCTCGGCGCCCGCGGGATGCTGGTGCGCGTCGCCGCCGACGAGCTGATCCGCAAGGCGTCCGACCCGCTGGCCGTCGTGCAGGCACGCGCCTGCGATGTCGCTGTGCTCAAGGCTGCGCCGCTGGGCGGGGTGTCGGCGGTACGTCGCATCGCCGAGGAGGTCGGACGCTACGGCGTCGCCGTGACGGTGTCCTCGGCGTTGGAGTCTGCCGTGGGCATGTACGCCGGGTTGTTGGCGACGGCGTCGTTGCCGCAGTACGCCGATGACGAGTACCTGGTCGCCGCCCCGCAGGCGGCGGGCCTGGCGACCGGCTCGCTGTACGCGGAGGATGTCTGCGGGCCCCGCGAGATCGTGGACGGTCACCTGGCGGTGGAGCAGTTGGTGCCGCAGCCTGACCGGTTGGACGCGCTGGCATCCCCGGCCGCGAGGAAGGACTGGTGGCTGGACCGGCTGGCGGCGTCCTACGCGGTGCTTGCGGGCTGACCTCGGAAGGGGGTTCCGGGGGCAGCATCATCGACCCCCTTATAAAGGTGACCTAACGCTGGTGGAAATCACATCATGCCCCGCTCATTGCGCCCCATGACCATCCACCCGATCACCACGCGGACCCTACAGGTCCTGCGCGTCGACGACGTGACCCCCGGCATGCGCCGGATCACCCTCGGCGGCCCGGAGCTGAAGGCCCACACCGCGGCCAACGGATACCCCGTCGACGAGATCCACTGCGATGGCTTCGACGACCACTGCAAGGTCGTCCTTCGTCACGCTGACCTTCCGGCGGATGCCCCGACCGGCGCCGACGCAGAACGCCGGCGTCCTCGACTGGCCGACCGACGAACTCGCCGTCAACCGCAGCTACACGATCCGGAAGTGGCGTCCCGAGGCCGGCGAGCACGGGGAGATGATCGTCATGCCGTGTGTTGCGGCGAAGACGATAATGTCCAGACCACCGATGCCGGTTGTCAGCAGATCGCGAAGGTGCTGTGCCCCAGGAATCGAAGATGCGAGTCGGGGCGACAGGTTCTCGTCGAGAAGGAATTTCACGCTGGCCGCTGAGTGTCCAGGTAGTACTCTTTGTCCACACCGCCCCTACGTGCTACCCGAGGACTTCGGCATCACCGGTGACCTGGCGCAGGAGATTCTCGACTGGACGAGCTATTTCCAGCGGAACTTCGACACGCTCAACGACGACCCGGACGGACGACCGACCTGGAAGAACGGTACGTGAGATCCACCAACGAGAACCGCGCACTGGCAGGTCCCCCGAGGTTCGAGGTGCCCAGGAGTGCGATCACACCCACGAACCCTCCAGCCCCCGACGAGGACGAGGGGGTGGTCGTCCTGGACATGTGGGACGGTTCATAGCCGCCTGGCTTCCGGTTTGACGGACCGAAACTGTGCCGAGCCTCCCACGGTTCCGTCTCCGACAGCCACGACACCGTCCACGTCCGCGGCGCCCGCGTCAACAACCTGAAGAACATTGACGTCGCCAGTGGCTCGCACGACCGCCCGAACGAGGGGACACCGTCCGGTATAACGGGACGAATGAGTGCTGACCCCGCCCACGACTTGTCCGTTGCGTCCCCCGACTCCCACGACACCATCCACGTCCGTGGTGCCCGCGCCAACAACCTGAAGAACATCGACGTCGACATCCCTAAACGACGCCTCACCGTATTCACCGGAGTCTCCGGATCGGGCAAGTCCTCCCTGGTCTTCGGCACTGTGGCCGCCGAGTCCCGCCGCCTGATCGACGAAACCTACAGCGCCTTCGTCCAGGGCTTTATGCCGAGCCTGCCGCGTCCCGACGTCGACGTGCTCGAGAACCTCTCCCCGGCGATCATCATCGACCAGGAGCGCATGGGCGCGAACTCCCGCTCCACCGTCGGCACCGCCACCGACGTCTCCTCCCTGGTCCGCATCCTGTTCAGCCGACTGTCCACGCCGTACGTCGGGGCGTCCGGCCACTTCTCCTTCAACCTGCCCGAAGGCTGGTGCCCCACCTGCGAGGGCACCGGCACCGGTGCCGACATCGACCTGTCCACCTTCCTCGACGAGGACAAGACCCTCAACGAGGGGGCGATCGACGCGCCGGGGTTCAACGTCGGCGACTGGTACTGGAGCGCCTACGCCCACAACGGCCGGCTCGACCCGGATAAGCCAGTCCGCGACTTCACCGAGGAGGAGCGTGAGTTCTTCCTCTACGCCCCGACCCAGAAGCTCAAGGTCGCGAAAGAAGACAACTCCGGTTTCTCCACCACCACCTACGACGGCCTGGTCACCCGCATCCGCCGCCTGTGGATCGACCGCGACACCCCGCCGAAGCAGAAGCAGATCGTCAACTTCGTCGAGAAGATCAGCACCACCGGCCCGTGCCGCGACTGCCGCGGCGCGCGACTGAAGGAAGCGTCCCGCACCGCCACCGTCGCCGGACGCACCATCGCCGAGTGGAACTCCACCCAGGTCACCGAGCTACGCGAGCTCGTCGTGGGCCTGGAACAGGAAGTAACCGTCGACGCCGCGAGCGTCGGCCCGGTCCGCAGCAATCTGCTGGCCATGCTCGACAACCTCATCGACGTCGGCCTCGGCTACCTCAGCCTCGACCGCCCCGCCGGCACGCTCTCCGGCGGTGAGGCGCAGCGCGTGAAGATGATCCGCCACCTCGGCTCCTCACTCTCCGACGTCACCTACGTCTTCGACGAGCCGACGATCGGCCTGCACCCGCACGACATCGCCCGGATGAACGAGCTGCTCCAGCGCATCCGCGACAAGGGCAACACCGTGCTGGTCGTCGAGCACAAGCCGGAGGTCATCGCCGCCGCCGACCACGTCGTGGACATCGGACCGGGCTCCGGCGAGGCCGGTGGCGAGGTCGTCTTCACCGGCAGCTACTCCGAACTGCTGGGAGCCGACACCAGCACCGCCCGCTCCCTGGAGGCTGGCCTGTCGCTGCGCGAGAGCGTCCGCACCCCCACCGGGCACATCAGCCTTGAGCACCTCAGTGACAACAACCTCCAGGACGTCGCCGTCGACGTCCCGCTCGGCGTGCTCACCGTGGTCACCGGCGTCGCCGGTTCCGGCAAGTCCTCGATGGTCCACGGTGGCCTGGCAGGACGCTCCGACGTCACCGTCGTCGACCAGTCCGGCATCCGCGGTTCCCGGCGTTCCACGCCCGTGACCTACACCGGCATGCTCGATGACATCCGCAAGCTCTTCGCCCGCGCCAACAAGGACGCCGGTGCCACCCCGGCGCACTTCAGCCCGAACTCCACCGGCGCCTGCCCGATGTGCAACGGGCTCGGCGTGGTCTACACCGACCTGGCGATCATGGCCGGGTTCGCCGCGACCTGTGAGGAGTGCGGTGGCAAGCGGTTCCGCCCCGAGGTCCTGGAGTTCACCCTGGCCGGACGCACCGTCAGCGACGTCCTCGACATGACCGTGCGCGGTGCCCTGGAGTACTTCGCCGAGGAGGTGGCCGGCTGCGCTGGCGGCGGCAAGAGCAAGAGTGCAGGCAATGCCGCCACCCGCGCGGTGATTGCCGTGCTCGACCGGCTGATGCAGGTCGGCCTGGACTACCTGCGGCTCGGCCAGCCGCTGAACACCCTGTCCGGTGGTGAGCGTCAGCGTCTGAAGCTCGCCGCGAAGATCGGGGAGGGGCTGAACGGTTCGGTCATCGTGCTGGACGAGCCGACCTCGGGTCTGCACCTGGCGGACACCGGAACGCTGGTCACGATGATGCAGTCACTGGTGGACGACGGCCACAGCCTGGTCGTCATCGAGCACAATCTCGCGGTGATCGCCGCGGCCGACCAGATCATCGACGTCGGCCCGGGTGCTGGTCACGAGGGCGGCACAGTTGTTTTCACCGGAACTCCCGCCGAGCTGGTGGTACAGTCCGAGGTCTGGTCCGAGGCTGAAGCAGGGGCCGGGGCCGACCCCGTGTCCTCAGCGGCCCCGTCGAGCCTGACCGGGCACTACCTCGCCGCCGCCGTCGCCGGCTGACCATCCCTCGGCCCGCACCCCGGACTATCGCGCCCCGGACTATCGCGCCCCGGGGCGGCATGGTTCCTCGTCTGACCACCGCGCCGGGTAGCGTCAGAGGGGTGAATGAAGACTCCACCGTTGGCTCCGACTCCGGAGTCGCCGGCGACTCCGCCGTAGCCCCTGCGACCCGGGTCGCCGCTGTCATCGTCGATGCGCTGGTCGAGGCCGGGGTCCGAGATGCCGTGGTCTGCCCCGGTTCCCGTTCGGCTCCGCTGGCGCTGGCGCTGGCCGAGGCGTCCCGTACCGGACGGCTGCGTCTGCACGTGCGCATCGACGAACGCTCGGGGTCCTTCCTGGCCCTTGGCCTGGCGCGACGTTCCTACCGGCCGGTTCCGATCGTGATGACCTCCGGAACTGCAGTGGCGAACTGTCTGCCGGCGATGGTGGAGGCCACCGCCAGTGGGGTGCCGCTGATGGTCCTGTCGGCGAACCGGCCGTGGGAGATGCTCGGCACCGGTGCGAACCAGACCATCGACCAGAAGGGGATCTTCGGCTCGCACGCGGTGGCGACCATCGGTATCGATGCTGCGGTCGCTGCTACCGCTGCCGCTGCCGACACGGCAGTCCGGGGCGCGGTGGCCGAGGCTGTCGCCGCCACGGCACGCGGGGGAGTGCAGGTGGACGTCCCGTTCGCCCCGCCGCTGGTCCCGCAGACCGCCGACGGGGTGACGCTGGCCGCCCGTGCCGCGCAGGAAGAAGCGCTGCAGGACGCTACGACCACCACCACCATCGCCACCGCCGCGTCCTCGCCGGTCGCCGATCCTGCCACCACCCGGACCGACCTGCCCACCCTCACCGTCGACCTCTCCCGCCGCACCCTGGTCATCGCCGGGGAGGTCCGCGACCGGGCGTGGGCGGACCGCATCTTCGATGCCCTGGCCGGTGTCCCCACTATCGCCGAGCCTCTGGCACCTGCGCCGGACACCCCGGTGCATCCGGCCGCAGCCGGACTGCTCACCAGCGCCGACGGCGTCACTGCTGACGTCACCGCCGGGCACGGCGGCAACCAGGCGCACAACGACTACCGGGCGACGGTGCGTCCCGAACAGATCGTCCTCGTCGGGCGCACCACACTGCACCGCGGGGTCACCGCGCTGCTGTCCGACCCCGCCATCGACATCCTCGCCGTCACCGACCGGGACACCGCCCCGCAAGTCAACTCCAACCAGCGCGACGGCCGGATGGTCAGCGTCACCGGCGAACACCCCCGCGGCTGGCTCAAGGTCTGTGCTGCCGCCAGCGTTGTCGCCACCGACACCATGCGCGACCTCCTCGCCGAACCGTCGAACTCCTTCACCGGCCTGCACGTCGCCGCCGCGGTCACCGACAGTCTCGCCGACGGGGACGCACTGGTCCTCGGGGCGTCGTCCCCGGTCCGCGACGCCTCGCTGGCCGGCCTGCCGTTCCCGGGCGTGACCGCGATCGCCAACCGTGGGGCGTCCGGCATCGACGGCACGGTCTCCACCGCCGTCGGTGTGGCCCTGGCCCACGCCAGTGCCGAACCCGACCTCGTCCGCGCCCCGCGCACTGTCGCACTGCTTGGCGACCTGACCTTCCTGCACGACATCAACGGACTGGAGTTCGGCCCCGCCGAACCGCGCCCGGACAACCTGGTCATCGTTGTCGCCAACGACGACGGCGGGGCGATCTTCGAGACACTGGAGACCGGACGGGACGCCCTGCGCACCTTCGCCGACGGCACCGACGTCTTCGACCGCGTCTTCGCCACCCCCACCGCGGCGAACCTGCGCGCTTTGTGCGAGGGCTACGGTGTGGAGCACCACCGGGTCGAGACTCTCGAAGAGCTGCGTCTGGAGCTCGAGAACCACGCCGAGGGTACCGGCGGGATGTTGGTCATCGAAGCCGTGGTCAGTCGTGGACCGCGGGCCCGGATCCATGCCGAACTCGCCGCCCGGACCACCCTCGGCGCCACCGACTCACGCGGCACGCCCGGGAGTGCTGGATGACGACCATCCTGGGGGTCTCGGTCAAGGTATGGTACAGGCGAACCATTCAGCTGATTCTCGGCCTGTTCGTCCTGGTCACCGCAGTCAGCGGGATGCTCGTCGCCAATGCCGCACTGGGTGACTGGCAGATCTCCCGGGACCGTGGCGTGGCCGTCGCCGAGGTCGTCGACCCCGGCAACGGGACCTTCGGCGAGCAGTCCAAGGTACTGGTGCGTTACCGCGACAGCGAGGCGGTCTACCACTCCCCGGACCGCGGCCTGAAGTACCCCACCGGCCTGAACGAGGGCGAGCGGGTGTGGGTGGAGTACCAGCGCTCCGACACTGAGAACGTCAAGGTCATGGGTCGTTCCTGGACCCTGTCGATCCTGCCGGCACTGTCGGTGTGGGCCATCGGTGCGGCGGTGACCGTCCTGCTGTTGCTGGTGGTCCGCTGGCGGTGGGTGAGACGCACCGGTGAGAAGTTCGGCGGGAAGTTCACTGCCCGTCCATCCTCCGGCAACCAGGCCATGTCAGAGTAGCCCCATGCGTGTCCTCATCGTCGCCGAGAGCTTCCTGCCCGTGGTCAACGGGGTCGTCAATTCCGTCCTGCGCGTGCTGGAGCACCTGCGTACCACCGGGGACGATGCCCTGGTCATCGCCCCGGCGGGCGTGAAGGGGCAGGGGTCGGTCCACGAGTACGCCGGATTTCCGGTCGTGCATGTGCCGGCGTTGTCCCTGCCGGTGGTCAACTCGTTGCCGGTGGGTGTGCCGTCGCGCAAGGTGCTGACCGTGATGCGCGACTATCAACCGGACGTGGTCCACCTGGCCAGCCCGTTCGTCCTGGGTGCCGCCGGTACCGTCGCCGCGAAGAAGCTGGGGATACCGGCTGTCGCGGTGTACCAGACCGACGTGCCCGGTTTCGCCGCCAGCTACAACCTGGCCCCGCTGACCAGCGCAGCATGGGGGTTGGTACGGATGATCCATAACCGTGCGGCACTGACCCTGGCACCGTCCTCGGCGACCATCGCCGAGCTGGAGGCGCGCGGTGTGCAGCGCATCCGCCATTGGGGACGCGGCGTCGACGCCGAACGCTTCACCCCGGACCGGCGCAATGAGAAATTGCGTCGTACCTGGCTCGGTGAACGCTACGACGGCACCGCTGACCGGCGAGTCGTGGGCTACGTCGGACGCCTCGCCAGCGAGAAGCACGTGGAACGACTGCGTGCCCTGGTGGACAGTCCCGACATCCAACTCGTGGTCGTCGGTGACGGGCCGGAGCGGGCCAGACTGCAACGGGTTTTGCCCGACGCGGTATTCACCGGCGAATTGCACGGTATCGAGCTGGCAGAGGCCTACGCCAGCCTGGATGTCTTCGTCCACACCGGCGAGTTCGAGACCTTCTGCCAGTCGCTGCAGGAGGCGCTGGCCAGCGGGGTGCCGTCGATCGCCCCGAACGCCGGAGGGCCGGTGGACCTCATCGACCACGGTGTCACCGGGGAGCTGCTGGAGGTCGCCCGTTTCGAGGCCGACCTTCCCGGTGCGGTCGACCGGCTGACCTGCGGGGACCACTACAGTTTCCGGGAGCGTGCCCGGGCCGGGGTGCTTCCGCGCACCTGGCCGGGCCTGTGCGATGCCTTGCTGGGGCACTACCGTGAGGCGACCGGCGACACCGGACACGACCGGCAGGACGCTCCGAACGTCCCGGTGAGCTGACGCTGCGGAAACGGCGGTCAGTTCGCCCGGTGCGTCCGGTCGGCTAGGCTTGACTCCCGTGTCACGCGCCAGCCTAGAGAAGAACCCGAACGACGTCGCCCGCATGTTCGATGCCGTCGGCAAGAACTACGACATCACCAACACCGTCCTGTCCTTCGGGCAGGACCGGTTGTGGCGCAAGCGCACCCGCCGCCGCCTGGACCTCGCCCCCGGCGACAAGGTCCTCGACCTCGCCGCCGGTACCGCGGTGTCCACCGTCGAACTCAGCGACTCCGGAGCATGGTGTGTGGCCTGCGACTTCTCGAAGGGGATGCTGGCCGCCGGTGCCCACCGTGACGTGCCGAAGGTCTGCGGCGACGGTATGAACCTGCCGTTCCCCGACAACACCTTCGACGCCGTCACCATCAGCTTCGGGCTGCGCAACATCGTCGACCCGGCGGCCGGACTGCGCGAGATGGCCCGGGTGACCAAGCCCGGCGGCAAGCTGACCGTGTGCGAGTTCTCCACCCCGATCGTGCCCGTGTTCCGGACGATCTACATGGAGTACCTGATGAAGGCGCTGCCGGCGGTGGCGACGGCGGTGTCGTCCAACCCGGAGGCCTACGTGTACCTCGCCGAGTCGATCCGCGCCTGGCCCGACCAGGAGGGCCTGGCCCGTCTGGTCAACGACAGTGGTTGGGAGGGCGCCGGCTGGCAGAACCTCACCTACGGCATCGCCGCGCTGCACAGCGCCACCAAGCCGGTATAAGACGGTCTGGGTCGGTGTAGCTACCCGAACAGCGGTCGGGCGTCCTGCCGGAAGATCCGGTCGACGTGGTTGCTGAGCCGTCCCGCACCCAGCCACAGGCGCGCAGTGAGGTCCCGGTCGTCCGGGGTGACCAGGTTGCCCATCAGGCGTGCCGCCGACCCCATCACCGCCGGCGCCAGCGGGCCGCGCAGGCCTATCGGGCCGATGGCCGACAGCAGTCCGGGCATGGTCAGCAGCATCGCCAGCCGACGGGCCAGCGAGAAAGCGTCGCCGTAGTGCTCGCGCAGATGCGCCGGCCACATGTGGGTCAGGCCCTCGGGGGAGAAGGTGGCGTCATCCAACATCGCCACCAGGTCGGACGCCGACTCCAACGCATAGTCGATACCCTCGCCGTTGAGCGGGTTCACCAGCGCGGCGGTGTCGCCGATCGCCGCCCAGTTCACCCCGGCGACCCGGCTCACCGCCCCACCCATCGGCAACAGGGCACTGGCGATGTCCTGCGGCTGCCCGAGCTGCCACTCCTCGCGGCACTGGTCGGCATAGCCCGTCAGCAGCTTGCGCACATTGACTTTCGCCGGCCGGCTGTCGGTCGACAGCGCACCACAGCCCAGATTCACGGAACCGGAGGTCGCGTCGGCATCACCACCGCCATTGCCGGCGGTGCTGTTACCGGCCCCGCCGCTGCCGGCGGTGCTGGTACAGGCATCGTTGCCCAGCGGGAAGATCCAGCCGTACCCCGGCTGTGCGGTCCCCTCAGCGTCACGCAACTCCAGGTGGGAGTGGATCCACGGCTCTTCGCCGAACGGGGTGGTGCAGTACGACCGCGCGGCCACACCGTGCACCAGTCCGCGATGCCAGCGGGTACCCAGCGTCTTCGCCAGACCACTGCGCACGCCTTCGGCGAGCACCAGGAACCGGCACTCGACGGTGACGTCGCCGCGTCCTGCACTGCCGGAGCGTCCTGACGTGGCGCCGGTACGTCCGGCAGCGCGTCCTGCCGAACGAAAACGCACCGAACGCACCCGACGGGCCCCCGCGACCAGGTCATGCTCGGTGTCGACCGCCTTCACCCCGGTCAACAGGCGGGCGCCGGACGCCACCGCGAACTCCACCAGGGAATTGTCCAACGACGACCGCGCGATCGCCGCACCGCGGGGCGGGAACGACGGGTGCTCCGGCCACGGCGCGGCCACCGAACCGCCGAAACCATGCAGCTTCAGACCCCTGATCGCCGGGCTGGACGCCTCGTCCAACAGGTGCCCGGCCCCCATCTTCTCCAGCGCGCCGACCGCCCGCGGCGTCAGACCGTCACCGCAGGTCTTGTCGCGGGGGAAGGACTGCATGTCGGTCAGCAGGACGTCCCACCCAGCCTGGGCGGCAGCGTGTGCGGCGGCGGCACCGGCCGGACCGGCGCCGACGACCAGGACATCGCAGCGTTCGTGGCAGTGCTCGTGGCCAGGCAGGGGAGCCGTCCCAGGTGTTTCAGTCATCGTCTGCTCATTCTGTTCATTCTGTCGCGTAGTGCACGTCCGGTATACAGGGCGGTATTCGCTTATGTTGGCCCCGTGTCGCTGGTCTACAGTAGCGTGAGTGAACGAACCGGCACGTGGAGAGCCGCCGGGGATGCGAACGACGTGAACTTTCAGACGGACATCAGAGGAACAAGGGCGACGTAACTCATGGCAAGCACTAACTCGGATGCACGTGCGGGACTCGACCTCGGGGACGAGGCCCTCAACGTGGCCATTCCGGACGGCCTGGACCGCGTCGAAGCACGCCTCCATGAGGTCCTGTCGGCAGGGGAGACCTTCCTCACCGACAAGATCAGTCACCTCGCCCTGTCCGGCGGAAAGCGCTTCCGCCCGATGTTCGCCCTGCTCGCCGCCGAGTACGGGAGGAAAGCCCCCAGCGAGCAGCGCGACGCCGCCGAGGTTGACGCCGCCGTCATCGATGCCGCCGTGGTTGTCGAACTGACCCACCTGGCCACCCTCTACCACGATGACGTGATGGACGAGGCCGACCGTCGCCGCGGGGCGCCGAGCGCCAACGCACGCTGGTCGAACTCGGTGGCCATCCTCGCGGGCGACTACATCTTCGCCGTCGCCTCCCGGCTGATGGCCGACCTGGGCACCGATACCGTCCGGCACTTCGCGGACACCTTCGGTGAGTTGGTCACCGGGCAGATGCGCGAGACCGTCGGGGCGACCGAGGGGGCGGATGCCGTCGAGCATTACCTGCAGGTCATCCAGGAGAAGACCGGTGTGCTCATCGCCTCCGCCGGCTACCTGGGCGCACTGCACAGCGGGGCGGCCGCGGAGCACCGCGATGCGCTGTTCCGGTTCGGTCGCCACATGGGTCAGGTGTTCCAGATCGTCGACGACATCATCGACATCTGGTCCGACCCGGAGGACTCCGGCAAGATCCCCGGGACCGACCTGCGCGAGGGCGTTTTCACCCTGCCGGTGCTCTACGCGATGAACGAGGACAACGCCGGCGGTGAGCGGTTGCGTGAGCTTCTCACCGGCCCGGTGACTGACGATGCCCTGGTGGATGAGGCGTTGACGCTCATCCGGGCGTCCGGGGGGCGTCAGCGGGCCGAGGAGGTCGTGGAGCGTTACCGCGGCTACGGCGAGGACGAACTGGCGAAACTGCCGGACGCTCCGGCGACCGATGCCTTGCGTCAGCTGATGGAGTTCTCGCTGCAGCGCTTGGGCTGATTCTCTGCCGAGTTGGTTGGCCGGGCCCCCGTTGTCCGCTCCCCGTCCCTGTGCGCCCTCCACCGTCCCCCCCTTGTCAGAAAGGTGGGACGGTTTGCTGTTCCTGGGCGCGGATCACGACGATTGGTCCCACGTTTCTGACATCACCGGTGCAGGGACCGGCGCGCACTGCCACGCACTGCCGCGCACCACATCGTATACTGAGAGGGCCGGCGTGGCGACTGCGACGGACACAGTGTCCGTAACAGAGCTGTGACCTGGCGATTTGCGGCAGTATGGTCTGTTCGTAGTAGGGTATGCAGCGCACGCCAGGTTGCCCGAGCGGCCAAAGGGAGCGGACTGTAAATCCGCCGGCATTGCCTTCAAAGGTTCGAATCCTTTACCTGGCACAACTGCCCGTGGAGTGGAAACACTCCACGGGCTTTCTGCATGTCCGGGCACTGTGTCCCCGGGGACGGTGCGGCGTGGAAGGGGAGGGGGCCCGTCAGGCGGAAGGGGAGGGGATCCCGCCCGGCCGGACAGGGTTCTCGGTGCTTGCTGCCCCGCGAGGGCCATCTCGCGAAGGGTGCCCCGCAGTCAACGACCCGAACTGAGCATGGATCCGTTGAGTGCCGGGATTCGCGGGATTCATGCTCACTTCGGGTCGATCTGGGCTTGGACTTGGTGACCCGAGGCGCCCGGCCTGTCAGGAGGGGCTCACAGTGGGCGTAGGAGCGCCGTTCTCCGCGAGATGCGCGCACCTACGCGGGAAGGTACCTCAAGACGGCACAATTTCTGGGGTTCTAGCTGCAGATTTGTGCAATGCAGCGTCCTCTGGTTATTCTACTTCAGGCTTCAGGAGCTGGGGCACGGAACAACAGAGATGTTGGGAAGTGCAAACAGTGGAGCACGCCCCCTTAGCTCAGTCGGCAGAGCGTTTCCATGGTAAGGAAAAGGTCGACAGT